>Ga0315906_10000240_pt1 | contig 92095 bp, 81 predicted proteins | sample LakEriMetagenome_4_FD_203526 | JGI IMG/M metagenome (GOLD analysis project Ga0315906, IMG submission 203526) | Freshwater fungal communities from buoy surface, Lake Erie, Ohio, United States - Buoy 2 MA122 | ecosystem: Environmental > Aquatic > Freshwater > Lake > Lake biofilm | place: USA...
AAAAGCTGAGATGAAACATAAGCTTAATGCAATAATTCTTGTTTTCATTTTTATAAATAAAACAAGAACAAGGGGCTAATTCTTGACGATTAATAATTAGCTTCTTGTCATCTTCCCGCCGCAGGTACTAACCTGATCCGGTTCAATGGGTATGATCTCAGTCCGTAATTGGACACCCCTTAGAGACACGACAAAAATAAACACTTGTTAGATCAATTTCAACTTTTGGAGTTGTTCAATGCTTTTTTTTATTCTTTCCTCTTTGCTTCCTTGAAGGATGGTATATTGCCTGTTGAGTGCACGCAGCTCTTTTTCGTAGCACTCAAAGAGCGTGATTCTTCTGTTGGGGTCTTCTCGGAGTGGATCTGGTTGCCACGGAATATCCGGCGAACAAAGAAAATAATGATCGAAGTGCTGGGACTTGTAATGCTGATCAATGAGTGAACTTGAGCTTCCAAATTTATCATCTGCCCAAATTTTTATCACTGTCAACTCGGTATCGGCAACCAAAATATCGCCGTTCATTTTCCAAAGATTTAGCTGACCCAACAGGATATTATCCAAGTCTGAAAAGGAATACCTTCCCTCTCGGGTTTCAAGATATTCCCTGGCGTACTCGGCAGCGTACGTAGCGTTCAGATGTTTGCTCAGGTCCATTGCCAAGGTGGTTTTACCGCAGCTTTCTGGCCCTGTAATGGCTATCCGGATCATGAGTTCGCATAAATTTTCTTCCAATTGAAATACCCATAAATTGAAAGCACGATATAAAAAAGATACATAAACGACATTAGGGGCAGCTCTGTATTGTAATACAGGAACACAGAAACTATATTGATGACAAACCAATAATACCAATTTTCTAAAATCTTTTGAGCAACAAGAAACGTCGCAAACATGCTAAATACTGTCGTGAAAGCATTCATATAAGAGCTTACTTGCTGCGTGTAACTATCGAATACAAACCCCATAACTATGGAGATGAAAAGACAAATTAAAACAGCCGTTAGATGCGCCTTGACAGTCCATTTTTTAATTCCCCTGTTTGGAAGATTTTGATCATCCGACCATTGATACCATCCGTAGAATGATGTGAGGATGAAAAATGAATGAAGGAATACATCAAAGTACAGCCTCGATAAATAGACCGCATAAATAAGGGTTAATGAGCTCATTGTAGAAAACAACCATCCCCATTTACTTTTAAAGGAAATTAAAATCAAATAAATTGCTGCAAAGAATACCCCGACAAGCTCCAGTTGCCCAACAATGGTTAAGTGAAGCACGTATGACACTAAATACTCCATAATATTCCCAAAGATCGATAAAACTTACGAATTGCGTACTTTTGACACAATGAAGTTTACGGAGCTTGGTTTAACGGATGCGGTGCTTGAGGCTATCGACCACATGGGATTTGAAAAAGCAACACCCATTCAGGAGTTGGCCATTCCACACATTTTAGAAGGTCGGGATTTAATTGCGTGCGCTCAAACCGGAACCGGTAAAACGGCTGCGTTCATTTTACCTATTCTTCACAAGATCTCAGGCAAAGAGGATAGCTCCATCAATACATTAATTGTTGTGCCCACCAGAGAATTAGCATTACAGATAGACCAAGAGATTCAAGGATTGTCCTATTTCCTCTCGGTGAGCTCCCTCTCACTTTATGGTGGAGGATCGGGAAAGGACTGGGATGAACAGCGCCAAATGTTAAAAGAAGGTGTCGATATTGTCGTTGCCACCCCAGGAAAATTGCTTTCACATATCGCTCAGGGGTATGTAAATTTTTCCAGCCTTAAGCACCTGGTTCTCGACGAAGCTGATAAAATGCTCGACATGGGATTTTCGGATGATATCTTACGAATCATTTCCGAGTTGCCCAAACAACGTCAAACTCTTATGTTCAGTGCAACGATGCCCTCAAAGATCAGAGAATTAGCGAAACGAATAATGGTCAATCCTGTTGAGGTCGCGCTTTCCATCTCGAAGCCCGCCGCTGGAGTATCACAGTATGTTGCACTCACGTTCGACAACCAGAAAATCCCAATGATTTCGCACATGTTAAAGGAGCGTGAACATTATTCGAGCATAATCATTTTTACTTCCTCAAAAAGCCGTGTTTCGGAAATCGTTCAGTCATTGCGCCGCTCAGGACTTAAAGCCTATGGTTTTTCCTCTAATCTTGACCAGGAACAGCGAGAAGAGTTGCTCCGGGGATTCCGTTCGCGAAGAATTCGTATTCTGGTTGCAACCGACGTCATGAGCCGGGGAATTGATATTAAAGAAATCAATATGGTTATCAATTTTGACACCCCCTTTGACGCTGAAGATTATGTTCACAGGGTGGGTCGAACGGCCAGGGCAAACACGAAGGGCGAGGCAGTTACGCTGGTCAATGAAAAGGACATGCGGAAGATTGCTGAAATTGAGACGCTGATCGAAAATACTATTCCAAGAATGCCCTTGCCTGAGGATCTCGGGGATGGTCCCCAGTGGAAACTTCCAGAGGCCAGAAAACCCAAGCGAAAATTTCATCGAAAGAACAAACGATAGTTTGAAGCAAAAAAAAGCGACCCGAAAGTCGCTTTAATATTTAAGGACCGGATTATTGCTTCACATATTTGTAAACACTTCCGTCAGCATCTTTGAACCAAAGATCTTTGTTTGAAAGTCTGTTGATCGGATCTGATGTGCTTGTCTGGCTGTTAACGGTTGTAACGATCGCGGTCTTATCACTATTAAATTCCCACGTTCCTGTTGCTGTAATTGTTTGACCTAAAAAAGTGTAAGAAGAAGAAACTGTTCCGTCATTTTCATACGTTACAGTTCCCATGCTTGAATCAAGCGTAGTTACATTCCCGTTTGCATCGATGTACTCAGACGGTGCCCAAGTCCCTGTTAGACGCATTTTCTTTGAAAGTAGTGAAAGCCCCGGACCTTCTTCATACTTGCCACAAGACACAAGTACAAGCGTCAACGCCATCAACGCTAAAAATGTGCGATTCATAAGATTTTTCATAAATGATAAATTTTGGTTTCGGCAAAGTTACATGAAAATCAATTCCATATACCCTTAAGAAATCATAATTTTCGATCCGATTATAGCATTATCTTTGTGGTGATTCAGAGATCCCTTTCGAATGAGCAAGAACGAAACTTTACTTAACAAGCGTCAGACCTCACTCCTTGGTGGTGGTGAGCAACGTATTCAGAAACAACATCAGCAAGGTAAATTAACAGCCAGAGAGCGAATTACATTGCTTTTGGACGAGGATTCTTTTCAGGAAATAGGTCAGTTTGTTGAACATCGTGCAACTACGTTTGGGTTGGATAAACAACATTTTCCGGGAGACGGTGTGGTTACTGGTTTTGGAACCATTCATGGAAGATTGGTGTATGTTTTTTCGCAGGATTTCACCGTGTTGGGCGGATCACTTTCTGAGACACATGCCGCCAAGATCTGCAGAGTAATGGACCTCGCAATGAAGAACGGTGCGCCATTGATCGGATTGAATGATTCCGGGGGAGCCAGAATTCAGGAGGGGGTTGTTTCACTCGCGGGTTATGCTGATATTTTTTATAGAAATACAAGGGCATCAGGGGTCATCCCACAAATTTCGGTGATCATGGGACCGTGTGCCGGTGGCGCGGTATATTCCCCTGCGCTGACAGATTTCATCTTCATGGTAGAAGACACGTCATACATGTTTGTAACAGGTCCCAATGTAGTTAAAACAGTTACCCACGAGGAAGTTAGTTCGGAAGAGCTGGGTGGTGCAAAAGCACATGCAGAAAAATCGGGCGTGAATCATTTTACGGCATCGAACGATGTTGAATGTCTTAAAAAAGTGAGAGACCTGGTCACTTATTTCCCACAAAATGCGAGGGAATTGCCCCCACAACCAAAACAATTTTCCTTCACAGAATCCAAGCTAGAAACCATTAAAAATATACTTCCTGAAAACGTTAATGTACCCTACGACATTCGTAAGGTGATCGAATGCGTGATCGATGACGAAAGTTTCCGCGAGGTTCAGGAAGATTTTGCAAAGAACATCGTTGTCGGTTTTGCTCGTGTAGAAGGCAGAACTATTGGTGTAGTAGCAAATCAACCAGCAGCGCTTGCGGGGGTACTGGACATTGATGCGTCAAGAAAAGGTGCTCGATTTGTGCGTTTTTGTGACTCGTTCAATATTCCATTGCTTGTATTTGAAGATGTTCCCGGTTTTCTGCCCGGAACAGATCAAGAGTGGCGCGGGATCATAACGCATGGTGCAAAACTGTTATATGCCTTTTCTGAAGCCACTGTTCCCCGGATCACTGTCATTACTCGTAAAGCATATGGTGGTGCCTTTGATGTCATGAACTCAAAGAACATCGGTGCAGACATGAATTATGCCTGGCCGACTGCTGAAATTGCTGTAATGGGCGCGAAAGGGGCGGCAGAGATTATTTTCAAACGAGAAATCTCTGAGGCCACAGATCAGGAAGCCAAATGGAAGGAGAAAGAAACAGAATATGCAGAATTGTTCGCAAATCCTTACCGTGCGGCAGAAAGAGGCATTGTGGATGACGTAATTCTTCCTCAAGAAACCAGATCGAAAGTAATCGCCGCGTTTAAAATGCTGGAAAACAAAGCCGAAACCTTGCCCTATAAAAAACACGGAAATATTCCACTTTAGTTCAAAGAAATGTATAGAAGTCATACTTGCGGAGAATTGCGTCTCAATGACGCTGGAAAAGAAATAACCTTGGCCGGATGGGTGCAGCGCTCTAGAGATTTGGGAGGCATGACCTTCGTTGACCTGCGTGACCGTTACGGGATAACGCAACTTGCTTTCAACATGGAAGACAATAGCTCTTTGTGCGAACAAGCCAGAAAACTGGGTCGTGAATTCGTAATTCAAGCCACAGGCAAGGTAATAGAACGTTCAAGTAAGAATAAAAATATCCCCACCGGAGAGATCGAGATTAAAGTCGAAAACTTGACTATTTTGAACTCCGCTAAACTTCCACCCTTTACCATTGAAGACGACACAGACGGCGGTGATGAATTGCGCATGCAATACCGCTACCTTGATCTGAGAAGAAATCCAGTTCAGCAAAAACTCATGCTTCGCAATAAGGTGGCTTTGGAAACACGCGTTTATCTGAATTCGCAAAACTTTCTCGACGTAGAAACACCTGTATTGATCAAATCTACTCCCGAAGGAGCGAGAGACTTCGTAGTTCCAAGCCGCATGAATGAAGGACAGTTCTACGCATTGCCACAATCGCCACAAACATTCAAACAATTGTTGATGGTTTCGGGATTTGATCGCTATTATCAGATCGTAAAGTGTTTCCGCGATGAAGATTTGCGCGCTGACAGGCAACCGGAGTTTACACAAATCGACTGTGAGATGGCTTTCGTGGAACAGGATGACATCCTGAATACATTCGAAGGATTGATCAAGCATCTGTTTAAAACGGTGAGAGGAGTGGAGTTCAACGAACCATTTCCAAGAATGGATTACGCTGAAGCGATGGCTCGGTATGGTTCAGATAAGCCGGACATCCGTTTCGGGATGGAGTTTGTGGGCTTGAATGACTTAGCCAAAGGAAAGGGATTTGCCATTTTTGATAGTTCCGAGGCCGTAATAGCCATCAATGCAGAAGACTGTGTGGAATATACCCGAAAACAGATCGATGAGCTGACCGAATGGGTGAAGCGTCCGCAAATCGGAGCGAAAGGATTGGTCTATGTGCGTTGCAATGCCGATGGAACTTATAAATCCTCCGTAGACAAATTCTATTCACAAGAAGATTTGGCGCAATGGGCGGCTAAAGCAAGCGCCAAACCCGGCGACTTGTTACTCGTTTTAAGCGGAGATCTTGATAAAACACGTAAGCAAATGAACGAGTTGCGCCTTCATATGGGGAACGAACTCGGATTGCGAAACCCCAATATTTTCAAGCCTTTGTGGGTATTAGATTTTCCACTTTTGGAATGGGACGAGGAAAGCGGTCGTTACCACGCGATGCATCACCCTTTTACCTCCCCAAAACCAGAAGACATGCACCTCATCAATACGGATCCCGGCAAAGTGCGCGCGAATGCGTATGACCTTGCCATGAATGGCGTAGAATTGGGCGGAGGCTCGATCCGGATCCATAATCGCGAACTGCAATCACGCATGTTTGATCTGCTCGGATTTACAAAAGAAGAAGCACAGGAACAGTTCGGATTCCTAATGAGTGCGTTTGAATATGGTGCGCCACCGCATGGTGGGTTGGCCTTTGGATTGGATCGCTTGGTCGCAACGATGGGAGGTTCGGAATCTATCCGTGACTACATTGCTTTCCCGAAAAACAACAGTGGACGAGATACAATGATCGATGCACCGTCACCACTGAATGAAGATCAATTGAAAGAACTTGGGATTACTTTGAAAGAATGAACGGAAACATTCACAAGCTCGAAAAAGAAATTGCTTCAGCAAGGGAACAACTCTTAGGTCATCCCTTGTACAATGAGCTCACTTCCCTTCATGCAATGCGAACATTCATGGAAGAACATGTTTTCGCTGTTTGGGACTTTATGAGTTTATTGAAAGCCCTTCAGAGTGGTTTAACATGTACAACTGTTCCATGGACCCCAAAAGGAAGTCCGAAAACGAGACGTTTCATTAATGAAATTGTTCTGGGGGAAGAAAGCGACATAGATCAAAGAGGGGTGCCTTCAAGCCATTATGAATTGTACATTGAGGCCATGAAGGAAATTGGTGCAAACACTTCGATAATAGAAAATTTTGTTGCAACTGGTGAATTAAAAACCTTAAAATCCCTTCCAATTTCTCAAGAAACAAAAGATTTTGTGGCCTTTACCTTTGAGGTAATTCAAACCCAAAAAATACACATGATCGCTTCGGCATTCACTTTTGGGAGAGAAGACATTATTCCTGAAATGTTTATTGAAATAATAAATGAAATCGAAAAGAACACCAATTCATCCTTTGATAAACTTAGGTATTATTTGCACCGACATGTTGAAGTCGATGGACAAGAACATGGTCCAATTTCGTTAAACATGATTGCTGAATTGTGCGGCGAGGATGACAATAAATGGGCTGAATGTACTGAAATAGCATTAACCGCCATTGAAAAGAGAATTCAACTTTGGAATGGCGTTAGAAAACAGATTCAAGAAGAACACATTCAAATACAATGAGCATACATCAGGGAAAACTACAGATTTACAATAGTCTTTCGGGACAAAAAGAAAAGTTCGAACCTATTCACCACGGTCGAGTGGGGATGTATGTCTGTGGTCCGACGTTGTACAGTGAACCCCATATGGGAAATATGCGCACGTTCATCAACTTCGACATGATTTACCGCTACCTATTGTTACTCGACTACAAAGTGAAATATGTTCGCAACATTACAGATGCGGGTCACATCACCAACAGTTTGGGCGAAGCAGTAGACAGCATCGGTTCTGCTGCTCGTTTGGAGCAAGTACAGTCACTAGAGATCGTGTATAAATACAATGTGAAATTCCAGGAGTTACAGCGCTTGTACAACCTATTGCCTCCATCTATTGAGCCTACAGCGACGGGCCACATCCAAGAACAAATTGAACTCATTGAGCAAATTCTGGATAATGGTTTTGCTTATGTGGTGAACGGTTCCGTGTATTTTGACGTACGAAAGTACAGCGAGAATTTCGAATATGGGATTCTCAGCGGTCGCAAGGTAGATGAACTGGCTGAGGAGACAAGAACGCTCAATGCACAAGACGAAAAACGCTTCTTTGCCGATTTCGCTTTATGGAAAAAGGCGAATCCGGAAGACATGCAGATCTGGCGTTCACCTTGGGGAGATGGGAATCCCGGTTGGCACATAGAATGTACCGCGATGAGTACCAAATACCTCGGCGCACATTTCGACATTCACGGTGGTGGCATGGACCTGAAATTCCCGCATCACGAAGATGAGATTGCTCAAAGTTGTGGTTCGTTGGGCTGTAATCCTGCGAAATATTGGATGCATGCCAACATGCTCAACGTCAATGGACAAAAAATGAGTAAATCTTTCGGGAATTACTTTTTGCCCAAAGAGATCGTAGAAGGAACAACTGAATTATTTGATAAACCCTACAGTCCGAATGTTATTCGTTTCTGCATGATGCAGGCGCATTACCGCAGTACGCTGGATCTATCACAAGACTCGTTGGATGCTGCAGAGAAAGGGTATACACGTTTATCCGATGCGATGATGTTGTTGGACAAACTAAATACCTCTGCTGAATCTTCATTCAATGTTAAAACAATAGTTGATTCCTTCTACACGGCCATGGACGACGATTTCAATGCGCCCATTTTGATTGCTAATTTGTTTGAAGCCGTCCGTCGGATCAATCTGGCGAATGACGGAAAGGAAACAATTTCTGCCGCCGATCGCGACCAACTTAAAAAAGAAATGAGCGCTTTCGTATTAGACGTGCTCGGACTTCAAGTTGGTGTTGCCAACAGTGATTCCAAATTGGCCCCTGTCATGGAACTTGTCCTTGAATTGCGCCAACAAGCCCGCACCAACAAAGACTGGACAACTTCCGACAAAATCCGCGATGGATTAGCAGCCGCAGGCATTACGGTTAAAGATTCGAAAGAAGGAACGAGCTGGTCGTGAATACGTGTGAAAAGTTATTTTGCAATTTAAATGAACCACACAAATGGTGCGACAGCCGGTATATTCGATGTTCTTCTTGATATTCTTTTTGATTGGTTGCGAACACAATAATACGAACACACCAAAAAACTTAAAGCAGACACCTAAAATTCAAATAGACACCTCTGTTTTTGTTATTTTACCCTTAGACACGACTTGGGTTTCTCTATCCGGTAAACCGGCCGACTTGACGACGCAAGATTTAATAGATATAGAGCGGCTGCTTAAGAAATGTGTTGAGGGCTATAATGTCGAACAAGAGAAACAAATTCAAGAAATAAACCACAAAAATCCAGAACACAAACGCGATAAGAAAGATTTCGTAATTGACTTGACACGTTACAAAAGACAATATATGGCAACAAGAAATAGCCGGGGTGAAAAGGTTGTTTGGATAAATTGTTTCTGTGATCAATGGGATAAACATTCACGAACCAGTGCATATATTGTAATGGACGGTGGAAATTGTTACTTTAATCTCAAAGTCAACTTGACTCAAGGAACGTATTCCGAAATGATGGTGAATGGAGAAGCGTGATAAAATTGAGAGAACGCCAAATAGCGTCGATCTCTTTCTCCCCCCAACTCAATACGCGGCCAATTAATACGTTAAAGTCCCAATATGAAGCACATTATCTATCTGATTATTCTAATGCTCGCCATTGAATCTCGGGCTCAAAACTGGCAACAGATCACAGACTTTCCAGGGACAGAGCGAGATGATGGCACAGCCTTTCTCCTTGGCGATACTGCTTATTTCGGAACCGGATTGACTTCATGGTGGTCGAATGAAGCTGATTTTTACGGCTTGGATCTAACCACTGAGCAATGGTTTCCTGCCGCATCGCTGCCCATGGTTCAGGGACGCCAGTATGCCAGTGGTTTTAGTTGGGGAGGAAAAGGATTCGTATTCGGTGGAAATAATGGAAGTGCGTTTCTAAACGACTTGTGGTGCTTTGATCCCACTCAGAACTCTTGGACTCAACGCACTTCTTTGCCTTCTTCTGGAAGAAGCGGATGTAGTTCTTTTGCACTCAATGATACTGTGTATATCGTTGGGGGGAAAACATCTTTAAGCGCTGCCATTGGTGAGGTCTGGTGCTATTCTCCCGTTTCTGACACCTGGATCCAGAAAGCCGATTTGACTTTTGGAACGTGTTGGCGTGCCTCGGCAACAGAGTTGAACGATAAGGGATATTTGCTTTTCGGCCGTGATGAGAATAATTTCTTCTTAAATGACTTGTATGAGTATGACCCTTTGAGCGGTAGCTGGACACAGCTCACAACCTTCCCTGCCGCTGGGCGAACACACGCAACCATGAAAGCACTAAACAATTCCCTTTACGTGTGTTTCGGGATAGATAGTTTGGGCAACTCGTTCAATGATCTATGGAATTATGATCTGCTGCAAAATGGTTGGACTGTCCTGCCCGGTATTCCCACTCTAGGCCGCAGAGGAGGTATGTCTGTCGTCAGCAAAGATGTTTTATACTATTCCGCCGGAATTAATGAAAGCATCCAGCGACTTAAAGAAACCTGGAAGTACAGCCCATTTCTTTCGGCTGGTGAAATCGGAAAACAGAAGCCTGAACTTGTTCGCATTCTGGACCTCACGGGCAGAGAAACGTCCTTAAAGTCAAATGCTTTGCTGTTATATATTTACAGTGATGGCTCGGTGGAAAAGGTGTTTAAACACGAATAAAAACGGCATTGACGTATTCTGATTTTTGTTCTTATCGCATTGAAATTCTCCGATTCACGTGTTTTGAATAAAATAATCTAGGTTGCTCTTATATTCGTGCTATGACAAACATTAGATTACTTTTCTTTCTTTTACTATTAACCTCTTGCGGGAGTCTAAAGCATCGTGAAACCGTCATATTACGGCTGCAGAGTGACGATCCTCGGGTGGAAGTGACATTGGTAAAAAGGGGGAACGCTAAAATGAACTGTATGGACGAGAATTTATTTTCGGTTCGTTTAAATGGCAAACCATCAAAGGAGATTGTCATTAGCTGCATTGGTTGTGTACTGACCGCCAGCAAAGAAAATGGATGGTATCAGATTCGCTGTTTCTGTAATGACAATACGAAAGTGCAAAAGATAAATGTCCTTTCGAGACAAAGCAAAAAAATCATTGCCACCTTTGAATTGGATTTACTCTTAAAGAACGGTTAATCATTTCCTTTTGCTTTCAAAGAAAGAAACCAATAATTCAGCACATTCTTTTTCTAGTATACCATTGGTAACAAGTGTCTTGGGATGATAAATTCGTTCCGGCATCTTTCCCGCACCCCTCTTCTCATCCCGAGTACCAAAAACTACCTTGTCGATTTGAGACCAATAGAGCGCTCCGGCACACATCACACAGGGCTCCAATGTCACATACAACGTGCAGCCCTTTAAATATTTTCCTCCAATAAATTCCGAAGCTGCTGTGATCGCCTGAATTTCTGCATGAGCCGTAACATCATTTAAGCGCTCGGTATAATTATGTGTTCGCGCTATGATCTGATTGTTAGCAACAATGACTGCCCCTACTGGAACCTCATCTAGTTCAAAAGCCTTCTGCGCTTCCATGAGGGCCTGACGCATGAAATATTCATCATTGTAGGGCGAGATCATCCAATTCGTTTTAACAAAGTTACGCGTTTGAAAGACTCAAGAAAAGTTTATATAAATTTGATACAAAAGAAGGCATGTCAATAGCACCCGAACCAATTAATGAGGGCGATCTGATCTACATTACCGCTCCAGCCAAGGCAATCGAGGCGGAATATCTGGAATTTGCGCAGGAGTTTCTTCAGAAGAAGGGGTTTAGAGTATTGCTTTCCGAACATTGTGGAGGAAGGTCACATTATTTTTCGGGTACCGATGAAGAGCGTATGAAAGACCTACAATTTGGCCTGGATCATGAAGAGGTGAAAGCAATTCTTTGTGCGAGAGGCGGGTATGGCTGTGTTCGGATTGTAGATTCTCTGGAGTGGGCTGGAATGCTGCGACAACCCAAATGGCTAATTGGGTTCAGTGATATTACCGTTTTTCATCAGAGATTACAGCGTTTTGGAATCCAAAGCATTCATGGAACAATGGTGCTGAACCTTCCGAAAAATTCAAACGAAGCCCTGGAAACATTTATTAATGCAATCACTGGAACAGAATATTCCATTGAATTTTCTGCACATAAAGAAAATAAAAACGGTGTTTCATCTGGCGAACTTGTCGGCGGAAACCTCAGTATTTTATACAGTTTACTAGGTACTGACGACCAAATTGATTATTCCGGAAAAATACTCTTTATTGAAGACCTTGCCGAACACATTTATCACATCGACCGGATGCTTTATGCATTCAAAAAATGTGGAGTTTTTGAAAACATCTCGGGACTCCTGGTGGGGGGAATGACAGATCTTGAAGATACTGACGTTGCCTTCGGGAAATCGGTAGAGGAAATCATTAGGGAACAATTGACTTACCGAAATATTCCCGTTGCTTTTGGTTTCCCGGCGGGACACATCGAAGATAATAGGGCGTTGATTCTTGGAAGAAAGAGCACGCTTTCGGTGAATAATGATGCATGTACGATTAAATGGTTATAAAACAACAAACTTTTTAATTGACTTTTCAGTTCCTCCCAAAACCGAGCAGATGTATGTTCCCTGAGTGAGATCTTCCAAAAAAACTTTTCCTTCGGTGCCCACAATCCAGGTGCCCACATAGATTCCGGAAGCACTGTAAATCGTAACCGTTGCGCCTTCCCTTGCTGTTATACTTAAATCGCCTTCAGATGGATTGGGATAAACCTCAACGTCTATAACATTTGCTTTATTGGATGCGACGATAACCCCATTTAGCTCTCGGTCATTTAACGTTCCTTTTAAATGTTCATCTTCTTGAGAAAGACCCAGAAATGAGAAAAATAAAAACAAAAATGGTAATGATTTCATAGTGTTGTTTTCTCACAGAACTGATAACTAAGAGCTTTGTAACTCTGATGGGTAAAATACACTTATATATAATCAATCTAAATAAGAACCTATCTCTCTGAAAATTGTTGTATGTGTTAAATTTGTCTTGTTTTAGAAAACGTATCATGAGTAAATCTGCTATTTTATCATCATCCATTGCCAAAAAATACTGGATGGCCGTTACAGGATTGTTCCTGTGCCTCTTTTTGGTGGGTCACCTCCTCGGAAACCTTCAGTTAATCCTCAAAACCGGCGAAGAGGGGCGAAGGGCGTTCAATGAGTATGCTTACTTTATGACGCACAACATTTTTGTGAAAGTATTGTCTTATGCTACATACATATCCATCTTGTTTCATGCCGTGGATGGACTGATGCTTGCTATTCAGAACAGAAAAGCAAGACCCGTGAAATATGCGTACACTAATCCATCAGCAAATTCTTCCTCTGCGGCAAGACAAATGGCTGTTTTGGGAACGGCGATACTTGTGTTTATAGTCATTCACATGGCTAATTTTTGGTGGAAAATGAAATATTCCTCAGATCCAATGCCCGTGCACACGTACATTGTTAAGTCAACAGATCAAATGGGTATGACAAAAGCAGATACACTTTATTATACACACACTCCGAGCTTACAACCAATTCCTGTGAATCCAATGATTGTTGTCAAGAATGGTACCGAGCTTTACTTCAAAGAAGTGAATGTAAAAATCGGAGACACATACAAAGATTTACATAAGATAGTCATGGCATTCTTCGGCAAGAGCATTGATGGGGCCAAAACAAATGAGAATGCACTCTTGGCGGTACTCATATATGTACTATCGATGGCAGTGCTCTCATTTCACCTGATGCACGGATTTGCTTCTGCATTCCAATCCTTAGGGATAAACCACAGGCGTTACACCCCTATCATCAAATTAACAGGAAAGGCCTTTGCAATCATTGTGCCTGCTGCTTTTGCACTGATTCCGATTATCATTTTCCTAACGAAATAAATCTTTTACGAATATGTCGACGTTAGATTCAAAAATACCAGAAGGTCACATTTCACAAAAATGGACTGATTATAAAAACCACTTGAAGCTGGTTGCACCGAATAACCGTCCGAAAATTGATATTATCGTTGTCGGGACCGGGTTGGCAGGAGCATCTGCAGCTGCGTCATTTGGTGAAATGGGGTACAACGTAAAAGCGTTTTGTTTTCAGGACTCTCCACGGCGAGCACACTCTATCGCTGCTCAAGGTGGAATCAATGCCGCAAAAAATTACCAAAATGACGGTGACTCCATTTACCGTTTGTTCTATGACACCATTAAAGGAGGTGATTACAGGGCGCGTGAAGCGAACGTGCACCGTCTCGCAGAAGTATCTGGAAACATCATCGATCAATGCGTTGCTCAAGGTGTGCCATTTGCACGTGAATATGGGGGTCTACTAGACAACCGATCTTTTGGTGGTACTCAGGTTCAACGTACATTTTACGCCGCAGGCCAAACGGGACAGCAATTGTTACTGGGCGCCTATTCAGCGTTATCACGACAGATTGGTTTAGGGAGAGTTGAAATGTACAACCGCCACGAAATGCTAGATATTGTAAAAGTAGACGGAAAGGCTCGTGGAATCATTGCGCGAAATCTGGTTACAGGAGAAATAGAACGTCATTCGGCGCACGCGGTGATCATTGCATCAGGTGGGTATGGAAACGTATATTTCCTGTCAACCAATGCCATGGGAAGTAACGTAACAGCCGCTTGGAAGATCCATAAACAAGGGGCGTATTTTGCGAATCCTTGTTTTGTACAAATTCACCCAACGTGTATCCCCGTGCATGGTACGAATCAGTCCAAGCTGACCTTGATGTCAGAATCACTTCGCAATTCCGGTCGGATTTGGGTTCCGAAGCAAAAAGAAGATGCTGAAGCCATTCGTGAGGGACGCTTGAAACCAACGCAAATCGCAGAAGATGACCGAGACTATTTCTTAGAAAGAAGATATCCAGCATTTGGAAACCTTGTGCCGCGTGATGTTGCCTCTAGAGCAGCCAAGGAACGCTGTGATTCGGGTTATGGAATTGAAGCAAATGACACCAATGAGGGGGTTTATCTGGATTTCTCTTCTGAAATTCGGGCAAAAGGTAAGCAGGCAGCATTTGCCCAAGGAGATCACTCTCCTTCCGAGGAAAAAATACTAGAACTTGGAAAAAAATGGGTTGAAGAAAAATATGGGAATCTCTTCCAGATGTATGAAAAAATCACAGATGAGAACCCATACGAAACTCCAATGAAGATTTATCCAGCCGTTCATTACACTATGGGTGGCGTATGGGTTGATTACAATCTTCAATCCTCCATACCAGGATGTTTTGTGGCGGGAGAAGCTAATTTCTCAGACCACGGAGCAAACCGTTTGGGTGCATCCGCTCTTATGCAGGGTCTAGCAGATGGATACTTTGTATTGCCTTACACCGTGTCTGACTATCTAGCGAATGAGATCCGTACAGGAAAGATTCCAACCAACACACCGGAATTCGATGAGGCGGAGAACAGAGTGAAAGAGACAATCAATAAGTTCTTGAACAACAACGGAACGAAATCAGTAGATTATTTCCATAAACGCCTTGGATTGATCATGTGGAACAAGGTAGGAATGGGAAGAAATGAGCAAGGACTTTTAGAAGCTAGTCAAGAAATCGCTGCGTTAAGAGAAGAATTCTACAAAGACGTATTTGTTCCTGGTTCGGCGGATGAATTAAACCCGGAGCTTGAAAAAGCGCTTCGTGTAGCTGATTTCCTCGAATTAGGACAGCTAATGGCAATTGACGCGCTTGAGCGAAAAGAGTCTTGTGGCGGACACTTCAGAGAGGAGCACCAAGATTCAGAAGGTGAAACACTTCGCGATGACGAGAACTTTAAGTTTGTTGCCGCTTGGGAATATCAAGGAATGGACATTTCCAAAGCAGTGCTTCATAAAGAGCCTCTGAACTACGAGTTCATTAAAATTGCAGCTAGAAATTATAAATAACGAGTGAGGAACACATGATAGGGAATGAGTGTTGTTTAGCGCTAAATTCCAAATCCTGAATCCCGAATTTAAAATTCAATGAAATGGCATCAAAATTCATAAACATCACCCTTAAAGTTTGGAGACAAAAGAACGCCAACTCCAAAGGAGCCATCGAAACATACAAATTAGACAATGTTTCAACTGACAGTTCCTTCCTGGAAATGATGGATCAGCTGAACGAACAGCTGATCAACGAACGAACAGAGCCTGTTGCCTTTGACCATGATTGTCGAGAAGGCATATGTGGAAGCTGTTCGATGTACATCAATGGTCGAGCACATGGGCCGGATACTGGAGTAACGACGTGTCAACTGCATATGCGCTCATTCAAAAATGGAGACACCATCTACGTTGAACCATGGAGGGCAAAAGCATTTCCAGTGATAAAAGATCTTGTTGTCGACAGAAGTGCTTTTGATCGCATTCAGCAAGCTGGTGGTTTTGTATCAATAAATACTTCCGGCAGAACAATGGATGCGAACGCTATTCCAGTTCCAAAAAGTGATGCAGACAAAGCGTTTGAAGCAGCAGCGTGCATTGGTTGTGGCGCGTGCGTAGCGTCTTGTAAAAACAGTTCGGCGATGCTATTCGTAGGCGCCAAAGTTTCGCAATATGCACTATTGCCACAAGGACGTGTTGAAGCGAAACAACGTGTGCTGAATATGGTACGACAAATGGACGAAGAGGGATTCGGAAACTGCACGAACACTGGCGCTTGTGAGGTAGAATGCCCTAAAGGTATCTCGCTTGAAAACATTGCCAGGATGAACAGAGAATTTCTAATGGCCGCTATTTCTTCAGAAGAGTAAAAATCCCCATTCATCTATTGTAACTCATGCCGTCAAAATTTGACGGCATTTTTTTTTCAACCAACGGAATAAAATACAATTTCGTCTTTTTTGAAAAGACATGAATAATGTGTTAATTTTACGACAATTAAAATTTAAACTTATGAAGAAATCGTTACTTTTTGTTTCTGCGGTTTTGTTTAGCGCATTAAGTTTCGCACAATCCGTAGTGCTGGGAATTTCTCCAGCGCCTATTCAGGGAAGCTACACCCACACCTGGGCCGATCCGGCGGGTGGCTGGGGAACTCCTGATTTTAACATCCCTGGGACGTTCGTTCAAGGCGATTTAATGCTAGTTGAAGATGGTTCAACGGGAATCAACGATCAAGGACATCCAGTTTCTCAGGAAGGATGTAATCCTCTCACCAATGACCTAACAGGTAAAATTGCGGTCATTTATCGAAACACGTGTGAATTTGGAGAGAAAGCGCTGAACGCACAAACAGCTGGGGCAATTGGTGTTATTGTCATCAACCGCGATCCTGAAGTTATTCAGATGGGAGCTGGAGCAGCCGGTGCAAATGTGACTATTCCCGCAGTAATGCTTACGTCTTTTGACGGCGCGACACTTGTAAACCAAATGGCAACTAGCACTGTAAATGTATTCATTGGAAACAAAGTTGGTGTATTTGCAAACGATGTTGCAATCCGTCCGGGAGGAACATTGATTTCAAAATCAACTGGTGTGCCTGCGCTTCTTGCACAGGATGGAACTGAGTTTAACTTTGATATTGGTACACAATTATTCAATGATGGTTCTTCGGCTCAAACAAACATTAGTGTAAATGCAACTGTAACAGATCCATCTGGCAACGCGGTTTACAATCAGACTATCACAGTCGCTTCTTTAGCATCACCTGATAGCGTATATCTTTATCCGGGAGAGGCGCAGGCATTTCCTGCATTTTCATTGCCTACATATGCACCGGGCCGTTATACACTGACTTACACTGTTGGACTTGATGCAGCAAACGATGATTATGCAGCTGACAATGTCATTACTACCTACTTTTCAATAAATGACACTATTTTCTCATACAGTTCTCTCGATGCAGTGAATAACTTACCAGGTGGAGTAGGGGGATATCGTCCGAATGAAAACAATGCTACCTACTCAATTTGTAATGTGATTTCTGATCCTAATGCAAGCAGAATCGGTGTGCAAGGATTATATTTTGCACTTGTAACTAATGCAGCTGATAGTATCGACCTTACAGGAGAAGAAATCGCACTTAATCTGTATGAGTGGGGTGATAATTTCGTGGACTTAAATGATCCTAACCTTGCATTCAACGTGTTAACTCCTGTTGCTTTCGGATATTACTATTATCCTTCTAATCTGGAGGACACTATTGTATATGGTGCATTTGAGGCTCCATATGTATTGGAAAACAACAAGCGTTACCTTGCATGTGCTCAAACAGTGAACCTTAGTGTTTTCTTCCGCTATGATACTCAGATCAACTACACTACAAATGTAAACGGTTACTTACAACCATTGTTCCCTGTAGAAAGCGATGGAACATACTCGGCTGGTGGATTTGGTTCTGATAATGCTCCTTCACTTGCTTTGCGCGTGTTTGATGCGACATCAGCTTCCATAGCAGAGTCGAACATCGTGAATGCTGTTGCGTATCCAAACCCTGCTATCGACAATCTTTCAATATCAATTGAGGGAGAAGGTACAGCAGAACTTTCTATGACAGATGTAGCTGGCCGTACAGTTCTTACAAAATCAGCTGATCTAGTAAATGGAAAAACAGACTTGAACATTGCTGCATTGAATGCAGGTGTTTATGTTGTTAACGTTGTTCTTGAAAACGGAAAAACTGCACAGTTCAACGTAGTTAAGAAATAATCCAACTTCTTGGAATAAGGAAAGGCTGCTCGTTTGAGCAGCCTTTTTTATTTCACCTTTAAATTCAATTAAAAGTTGAGCGTCAGTCCAACAGTAAGTGGATAGACTGATACTGTTTTTGATGTTTCAAATAATGGCATCAGGTTGTAAGAAGCAAATGCCCCCCAATTATCGTATCCTGTGCGAATTGTTGCATCCAGTCTGAAGGCATTCAAGCCATAGACGCCTTTTTCTTCCTGACGGAATTCTTTTCCATCCTGTTCACCAATTCGTTTGATCCTGGAAGAGATTCGAACACCACCAACAACCCCAGCGGCAAGGTAAAATCCATCTCCTCCTTTTTTTACTGAACAAATATCCAGCAACAAAGGAACCGTCAAATAAGTCGCTCGTAATTTGTTTTTAGAGTATGTATTTACAGAATCTATCTCAGCATAAAGCGTATCTGAGGTATAAACCAACACATAATTGTCTTTAAACGCTGTTTGGGTGAAACTAAAACCCATTCCAGTGGTAAAACCCACAGTTCTCCCAAATTTATGTTCAAACAAATTCAAGTTCCAGGTCATAGATCTTCCCGGGTCATTTTCCCAATAAGGATGCTCCGCAAAAGAAGTTCCAAAATCTGGATTCATCAGTGCGGTGAAACCCATGTCCAAACCTGCCCAGTGCGCCTTGATCTTTTCTTTTTCTACCTCCGTCGGTGCGGCATCTATGGTATCTATCACTGCTTTATCCTCGTGGGATATGACTAAGATCTCCATTTCCCCAACATTGATTCGTGTAGTGTCCTTTTTCTCTTCTCTTTGTGCAAACGCAGTAGAAGAAATCAGTAAAACGGATAAAATAACTATTCTTTTCATGTGCTATTGATTTTTATTTTTGTTAAGACGAAGAACTTGGATTTCTGTTACAAGCGATTTTTAATTTGATCGCTTACGCTCTACACTAAATGCGCCAAGTTTAAAATATAATACCTCTTGATCAGTAAATTTCGTTCTGTTATAGGCTAAGTCCAGTCCGGTTTGTTCACTTACTTTTCTGGAAATCTCAGATACTTGTGCATCTCTCGTAATTAGTTCATCTCCAAAGAATGTTTTCCTGAATTTCCCTTTGACGTATGCCCATAGATTGTCGTATTGCTTTATGCCAGATAATTTCTGATTTTCTATCGCCTTTTGATCCTCACTTTCTGGAAAAATAACAGCTAATTCTTGTCCAACTTGTTCAGGCGCCTCGACAATAGGGATAACAGGTGTTTTGAAGGCTTCTTGACTTTCTTCCACTATTTGGATTGGTGAATCTGCATTTTTTATTTTCTTTTTTTCCAACGGCAACGTATTACTGGGTTCAACAACTTTAGTCGACCCAACAGTTAAAATGGATTTTTTTGGCGATTTAACGACTTTTAAGGCGCTTTGGGAACGTGTATGTGAGACATGTGTGTTCAGATGGTTTTCGGGTGCAGAAATCGAAAAATATAGCAGTGTGGCTGCACTTGCAGCTGCTAAACCAACCAATAAACGCCTATCCAGTGTAATGAGCGGTGTTTTTCGTTTTAATTTCTCTTTCTGAATATATTGAATCGTACTATCGGGAATTAGCTTTGTAGTCTTATAAAACCTTAATTCACTTAGGAATGCGTGTTCATTTTGTTTGAATCGAATGAAATCTCTTTCTTCTGTAGTCAATACATCTTCTATTTCACCAATGATTAATTTATCATCGAATGACCCTTGGAGATCTTTGTAGGCTTGAACATTTAGAAACGGCTCTTTGTACAGTGTCTCTTTATCGAACTTTTGGTTTTCGGGCTCTAGTAAAGGTAAATCTTCAAGGTAATCTTTAAATTCAGCATTTTCTTCGATAAAGGATTGTAGCTCTGCCAACTGTTTCATATCAAGTTTACCATCCCTGGCATCCATTATCCTGATGATTAATTCTTCTTCTGACCACTTCATACCAAAACATCTATGGTTACTAAATACTCCTTCAAGGACTTTCTCGCTCTGAAAATGGTGACCTTCACCGAGTCTTCAGAAACATTCAAAATGTCCGCGATTTCGAGGTAACTGTATCCTTCATAATCCCTTAGCAACAAAGCATTTCGTTGTGCATCAGTTAATCTAAGCAATCCATCATCAAGATGTTTTCTGAGGTCAAACGAAATGGGGGGTTGCACTTCATGAACGGATTGAGATTCTAGATGAATTTTGCTTAGTTTCGTCCGTCGGACCGCATCAATCTGAAGATTTATTATTGTTCTAAATAAATACGCCTTTGCCTTTGTGGCTTCAATTTGATCAGCTTTCCGCCATAACCGCTCAAACGCATCTTGTACAAAATCCTCCGCAGCTGACGAATTACCTGTCGTTTTTATCGCAAAACGAAATAATCCGTCTGCCAACTCGTTAACACAGCTATTATATTCTGTAACCGTCATCTTTGAACATCAGACGAACAATGAAACCATTCGTTACATGAAATCAAAAAAAGATTAATCCCAATCCTGTAAAAAGTCGTCGATCTCCCTACGATCCTTTTTAGATGGTTTACCTGTACCATAAGCACGATAGGCACTTTGGGCCAAATTGTAGTCTTCGTGTTTTTTTCGTTCTTCCGGAGTTGTTAGATCAACCAGATATTCCGAAACTAATTTCGGTCCAACACGTTTTTCGAGCAGTTGAATCGCCTTGTATGTGAAAATCGCACCATTTTTATGAACACTTATTAAGTCGCCGACACGTGGTTCTTTTGATGGTTTTGTTTCCTTCTCGTTGATTTTAATTTTCCCTTTCGAAAAAAATTCCGATGCTTGCGATCGTGTTTTTGCCAGACGCACCGCCCAAATATATTTATCCCAGCGTAAGCTCATTTTTTATCTTCTTTGACAAAGAGTTATATACAAGATTATACGAATCAGCAATTAGTTCAAAGACCTGTGTTTCCGATAGGTTGGAATGTATATATACAGAGTTCCAATGTTTTTTATTCATATGGTAACCCGGTCGAACGGCTTGGAAACGCTCTCTTAATTCGACCGCTTTTTCCGGATCGCATTTCAGATTTATAAAACTGAATTGGTCTACATCTGCTAAGGCAAAGATTTTTCCACCTACTTTAAATGCAAGTGTAGCTTGATCAAAAGGAAACTCTTCAACGGTGTAAGGAAACGATAAGCAATAATTGCGAACGGTTTCTAGGTGCATGTTTATTAATGAATGGCTAGAGCCTCGTCATATTTACCAAGACGGTACAAAAGTTCAGTATGAGCCTTAAGGGCACCATAAAACGTTTTATAAGAATGGTAGGGCAGATTAAACTCTTTCGCTGTTTCACTCACAATTTTTGAAATCTTACGATAGTGAATGTGACAAATATTAGGAAATAAATGGTGCTCAACTTGGTAATTCAAACCACCGACATACCACGAGAACAATCTCGCTCCAGGTGCAAAATTGGCAGTATTGTAAAGCTGACTAACAGCCCAATCCGCATCAATGTTTCCTGAATCATCCGGCATTGGGAAGTCGGAAGTTGGAACCACATGTGCAGGCTGGAATATACACGCGAGTGTTAAACCGGCAATAGCATGCATTATTAAAAAGCCGGCGATTGTATACCACCATGAAAATGGACTTAGAAGAAGCGGAAGGGCAATGGTCAACAGGGCATACATCGACTTAGAAATGATCAACGTAATGATTTGTTTTCTCAAAGTAGTTTTCTGAGTAGAAGTTAAGCCCATTTTCTCGTAACGATATGTTTGTCTGTAATCTTTGGAAATAAACCAAAGAAGTGTCATAAGACTGTAGAAAAACCATGCATACAAATGCTGAAAACGATGAATCCAACGTCTCTTTTCATGAGGAGAGAATCGCAAAACAGCACCTGGATTAATGTCCTCGTCCATGCCTGTTACATTCGTGTAAGTGTGATGTAACACATTGTGCTGAATTCTCCAGTTAACATCACTTCCTCCTAAAAAGAAAAGAACATATCCCACCCATTTGTTTACATTTTCATTTTTTGAATATGCACCATGGTTTGCATCGTGCATTACCGAAAGCCCCAATCCCGCCATTCCAAAGCCCATCATAATCCAACAAGCAAGATACACCCATTGATTTTGCACGAAAAAGAGAGAAACGAAGGGAACAAAATACAACAACATCATACAAACAGTTTTGAAAACCATCGCTGCATTGCCATATCTCGATATATTGTTTTGTTTAAAGTACTCATTCACACGCTGTTTGAGCACTTTATAAAATTCTTCATTGTGGTTTCTTGAAAACCTTACTGATGAAAACGACATGTTTTTTCGATTATAATAGTGTAACAAAGGTAGTCTATTTTCCAATGTCTAAAACACAATTATTATGAAACAGCTCGATTGGGCTTAAAACCAGCGATAAACATTATAATATGTAACTTTGTTTTTGAATTAGTTACAAGCCTATGATACCCATTAAAAAAGACGATCCCTATTGCCTTAATCCATACGAGAGAAAACGTTTTCCTACGTTATCGGTGAAAATTGGTGACTTAGAATTGGGTGGAAACAATGCCATTCGACTACAATCGATGACAACGGTCGATACAATGGACACAAACGGTTCCATTGAACAATCCATACGAATGATCGATGCCGGTTGCGAATTAGTTCGTCTGACAGCTCCAAGTAAAAAAGAAGCTGAAAACCTTGAAAACATTAAACGCGGACTTCTTGAACGTGGTTACAATACTCCGTTAGTTGCGGATATTCATTTCACTCCAAACGCTGCTGAAATTTCAGCTAAAATCGTCGAAAAAGTCCGAGTTAATCCAGGAAACTATGCGGACAAGAAAAAATTTGAGGAGTTATCATATACAGACGAGGATTATGATGCGGAATTAAAGCGCATTGAAGAAAAATTCACCCCTTTGGTTTTGCTATGTAAAGAACACGGAACAGCCATGCGCATTGGCACGAATCATGGTTCTCTTTCAGACCGAATTTTAAGTCGTTACGGCGACACTCCGCAAGGCATGGTGGAGTCGGCGATGGAGTTCATTAGAATTTGTGAAAAACACCATTTTCACAACCTGGTAATTTCTATGAAGGCCAGCAATGCTCTAGTTATGGTTCAGGCATATCGCATGCTTTCAGCTACACTGTTAAAGCATGGACGTTGCTACCCCTTGCATTTAGGAGTTACGGAAGCAGGCGATGGCGAAGATGGCAGGATAAAGTCTGCAGTCGGAATTGGTGCTCTATTAGAGGATGGCCTAGGAGATACTATTCGTGTTTCCCTAACGGAAGAACCCGAAAAAGAAATTCCTGTTGCCGCCAAGCTTCGAGATAAATTTTACAAAACTGATAAGACGATTGAAATACCAACTGGTGGGTCCCTTCCCTACAATCCATTTTCATACGAGCGGCGCACTAGCTCGAATCTTGGGAACATTGGAGACAAACATGTACCCGTTGTTATGGCTGATCTTTCACATAAAGATGAAATTAAACCTTCTCATTTCTTTGGATTCGGATACAGCTATTCAGTGCAACTTGACAAATGGAACATTCAAGAGCAAGCCGCAGATTATGTGTTTATTGGGGATCACACGCTCTCATTTGAAAAGCCTGGTGCACTTGGTATTGTTGTCTCGTTTGATACTTGGAAAAAAAATTATAATCTAACCCCAGGTATACATCCGCTTATTAAAACAAGTGAGTTGAGTGACATGGATGAAAAAACGATGTGTTTTGTAGAAATCACAGAGACAAACGAGTTGAGAAACTTAAAACTCACCAATACACAATGTGTTTTAGTCTTTAATGCTCAATGTACAAATCGTGTGCAAATCTATAGATATTGGTTTAAATATTTAATTTCCAACAATATACACAATTCAGTTATTCTTAAAAACACTAACAACAACTTAGACTCAGAAACATTTCAATTAGAGGTATCATCTGAGCTCGGAGCACTGATGATCGATGGACTTGGGGATGGAATATGGATTAAGGGAAAACAACCCTCTACATTCATAAATTCCACCTCATTTGGCATTTTACAGGCAACAAGAACCAGAATATCCAAAACAGAATACATTTCATGTCCTTCCTGTGGCCGAACGCTCTTCGACCTACAAGAGACAACAGCGAAGATTAGAAAGGAAACGGATCATTTGAAGGGACTAAAGATTGGAATTATGGGGTGCATTGTTAATGGACCAGGGGAGATGGCCGATGCGGATTATGGTTATGTAGGCACGGGTCCTGGCAAAATCACCCTCTACAAGGAAAAAACCGTTATTAAAAAGAATGTGCCGGAAGAGGAGGCGGTCCAAGAGCTTATAGAACTTATTAAAAGTAACGGCGATTGGGCTGATCCAATTTGATCTCATGCGATAAAAAAAGAAGAGGTCCGAAAGTTGGTTTCGGACCTCTTCTTTTAATTATTGTTTCACGTGAAACTATCGGCCCAAATGAATCAATAATACCGATATGTCACTCGGCGATACACCACTTACTCTGGATGCCTGGCCAATCGTAGATGGCATAATTTGCTGCAATTTCTCCCTAGCCTCGATGCTTAAACTTTTAATGTTTTCATACTCTAAACTCTCAGGAATTTTAACATCCTCAAGTCTTTTTAGTTTCTCTACCTGCTCCTCTTCACGTAAAATATACCCTTCATATTTGATTAAAATCTCTGCTTGTTCCGCTATTTCCTTTTGGTCCATTTCTAGGTTCTGAACCATTTTTTTTAATTCAGGGGACATTTCCAAAACATCATCAATAGAAAGCTGAGGTCTCGCAACTAAGCTGGACAATTTTATCTGTTGAGCCAGCACAGAAGATTCCTTTTCAATCAATATAGGGTTAGCAATTTCGGGGGGGACACCTATTTCTCGCATAGCTTTCACCAAAGAATTAGTGTTTAGCTTCTTGTTTTCAACCCTGCGCATACTATCCTCACCTGCAAGGCCTATTTCGTATCCAATTGGTGTTAGGCGAATGTCTGCATTGTCTTGTCTAAGTAATATTCTAAACTCAGCACGGCTTGTAAACATGCGATAAGGCTCCTTTGTTCCCTTCGTAATCAAATCGTCAATGAGCACACCAATGTAGGCTTCGTTTCGGCCCAATACAAATTCTGATTGTTCCTTCACTTTTCTATGAGCATTAATTCCAGCCATCAACCCTTGGCACGCGGCCTCCTCATAACCCGTAGTACCATTTATCTGGCCGGCGAAATATAAATTCTCAACCAACTTAGTTTCCAAGGTGTGCTTTAATTGTGTTGGGGGGAAGTAATCATATTCTATCGCATACCCTGGACGAAACATCTTTGCCTTTTCAAATCCAGGTATAGTTCTCATTGCTTCTAATTGAACATCCTCAGGTAGAGAAGTGCTGAATCCATTTACATAGATCTCGACTGTTTTCCATCCCTCAGGTTCAACAAAAATCTGATGCCTGTCACGATCAGCGAAACGATTAATCTTGTCTTCAATACTCGGACAATATCTGGGGCCTGTACTTTTTATGGATCCATTAAACATCGGCGACCTATCAAAGCCTGTTCTTAAAATATCGTGGGTTAATTCATTCGTATAAGTAATATGACAAGGCCGTTGAGAAGACAAGGGTAAAACCTTACCGTAACTAAACGTAGAGGGATTATCATCACCTTCCTGAACCTCCATTTTAGAATAATCCAAAGAACGACCATCTACACGTGGTGGAGTACCGGTTTTCATTCTACCAGCCTCAAAACCATATTTAACTAACCCCTCTGTTATTCCTGTAGCCGCTTTTTCACCAGCTCTGCCACCTCCAAATTGTTTCTCCCCAAGATGAATTAACCCATTTAAGAAGGTGCCATTCGTTAACACCACTGCACTTCCGTAAATATCCACACCTATTGATGTTCGAACCCCTAATACTTTTCCATTTTCTATGATCAACCCCGAACACATGTCTTGCCAAAAGTCCACATTCGGATTAGACTCGAGCAACGAACGCCATTCCTCTGCAAAGAGCATTCTGTCATTTTGAGTTCTTGGTGACCACATAGCTGGGCCCTTTGATCGATTTAACATTCGAAATTGTATCGCACTACGGTCACTCACGATGCCTGAGCCACCACCTAAAGCATCAATCTCACGGATTATTTGACCTTTTGCAACACCACCCATAGCTGGGTTGCAACTCATTTGAGCTATCGTATTCAAGTTCATCGTGACCAACAGCACACGACTACCCATTTTACCCGCAGCGTTTGCCGCTTCACAACCTGCGTGACCGCCTCCAACAACGATCACATCATATTTTTGGAGCATTTTTCAAATGTTTCACGTGAAACAAAATTACGCCAAATCGGCTCATGTTTCACGTGAAACATATTTGTTTAAATAGTAATCTTCTTTCGATCGCATTTTCCACTGTTCTTCTGATGATTTATCACCATATCCGCATAAATGAAGAATGCCGTGCACGCATACGCGGTTTACTTCGTTGATAAAATCTTGATTGAGTTGATCCGCGTTGTCCCTGACCCTCTCCATAGATATATACAGTTCGCCAGACACAATTTTCCCCTGACAATAATCGAAAGTGATGATATCAGTAAAATAGTCATGGGCTAAAAACCGCTTATTTAATTCAAGCAAAAACAAATCAGAACAAAAGACAATGTTTATATTTTCACATGTGAATCCCTCCTCGTCCGCAACAGATAAAAGCCATAAAACAAGAAGTTCCGAATTAACACCCGGAACTTCTTCTATTTCATTATAATGAACCTCTATCATTTATTAAAGTAAATATTTACGCTGCTCCCCGAGTCTTCAAATTCCACTTCATCCGCTAAATTTTTCATCAGAAATATACCGCGACCGTTTTCCTTCATTAAGTTTTCCGGTGCTGTAGGATCAGGTAAATTCACGTAATCAAAACCCTCACCTTGATCCTTTATATTGAAACAAAATTCTGTTCTATTATCTCCAACTGCAACATTAACTTCCATTTCAGGGCTAAACCTGTTACCATGTTCTATTGCGTTGTTAACGGCCTCCGTAACGGCAATCAACACATTTCCATAGAAGTCTTCGTTGACCCCTAAATCCGTACAAACCTTATCAACTAAATTTTCGACCCGACCCACGGCCTCGAATTTTGATGGTATTGAAACATGGTCAATAATAGTAAATCCTTCTTTCATAACAACGAATACATTCTTTAGTTCTGAAAGCTATTCCTTGTTGAAAAATTCACTCGCCTTATCTTTATAATACTTTCTAAAGACTGGGTCAACGGATCTCAACAGTTCAACTTGTTTTAGCTTTTGACGATTATACTCTTCAAAGCGAATTTGGTTACCATAATTTTCATTTTTTCCACCTGTTGACTCTCTTTTTTCTTCGTAACCTCTTTCCATTAAAGCCTTCTCAGATTCTAACAATCTTGTCAAAATATCCTTCTGTCTTTTGAGTGTTTCATTCGTAAACATTTTATTCACCAATTCTTTCTCTTGTTGTTCAAGCTCTTTAATTAACGGGTTCAACTGGTTACCGGAGCCTTTCCCTTCCTTATTCATTTCGTTTCTTAGCTGCTCTAATCGCTGCCTAATCGCTGTCTGCTCAGCGGCCATCTTAGCAATTTCTTTATTCCCTAATCCTGGCATACCCATACCACCTTCTCCCTGTTTGCCTCCAGGTTGCTGGCCTGGTTTATTTCCGTTTGGATTATTTCCTTTTTCCATTTGTTGCAGCTGTTTTTTCAGCATTTGCTTCATGTCTCCCGTGGACATTGAATTTCCAGACTTCGGTTTTCCATTTCCACCGGGCTTACTACAACTTCCCTGTCCCTGCTTCATGCTTTGCTGCATCTGTTGTTGCATGCTTTGTAGGCTCTCATTTAAAAGCAAGGCAAGGTTGTTATACGCTGTCATTACGGATTGTTGATGGATTCCTAAATCCCTCTTTCGGTGCTCATCAATATCATCAAGGATTAATTCATGATTATTCTCAATGGTATTTAACTCTTTATCCACAAACGAAGCGATTTTAGGCTGACGTTTTGCAAGCGCTAGAAGACTATCGCGAACAGGAAGTGTCTCATCTATAATCTGTCGTTGCTTGCGCCCATACCGCCTGTAAGCAGGGTCAGTATCACCAACTTTTCCAAAGCGCTGCATCACCAGTTCTTGATCAAAGCTAAGCGCCATCAAACTCTCCAAGATATTCCGAAGGGAATTAATGTCCTCCTCTTGTTGTTGTTGATTCGACATTTGTTGCATCATCTCAAGCTGCTCCGCCAGTGATTTCATTTTATCCGATGCATTCTTTTGATTTTCGCCTGCTTTTTTAGTTTTATTATCACCTAAGTTATCGGATGCCTCTTGCATTTCATCTGTTATTTCCTTCTCTTGTTCTTCTGTGTTTCCAAGCTCCATAGGGTCTTCAAGCGCTTTATTCAACTCTTTAAGTTGATCCAGATCCTCCTGAAGTTCTTTAAACTTCTCATTTAAGGATTCCTGTTTTTGCTCAGCAGACTTTGAATCAAGTTTTTCGCTTTCCACATCCTTACGTAGTTCCTCCTGCTCCTTAGAAAGCTCCTGCAACTCTTTTTCTATATCATCTATCTTTTCATTTACCTGGAGCCGCTTTAACATCTCCATGCTTCGATCTAATTGTTTTTTCATGTCTTCAGAATTTTGCTCTAAATCATCGAGCTTATCTTTCAACATGTCTTTATTGTTTTCTTTCATCAATTTTTCAAGCTCATCCAATAACTTTTTAAGCTCATCATCCATCACTTCGTCTAACAGCTTTTCTAACATCTCCTGTTTTTCCAAGAGCTCCTTGTCCATTTCGGATAGCTGATTTTTTTCTTCGACACTGTTTTCCATTTGTTGTTTCAACTGTTCGAGAGACTGTAAAATTTGATTCTGCTCCTCCTTCAGTTGCTCAACCTTATTTAACTTATTCCAGTCTGAATTTTTAGATCCCATCACCTCCTTTTTCAGCTTATCGACGTTTTTCTGGAATTGCTGTGTTCTCTTCAAAATATCCTCTAAAGACTCCTTTGATTGTTCTTGTTCTTCCTGACGTTGTTCATTCAGTTCTTCAAGACTTGGCAACTTGTAAGTAAACGTCTGACTCTTTGTAGATTTTGAGCCATTCACCCCGTCATTATCACTTACAACAAAGTAATACTCCACACGGTCTTTCAGTGTTAGGTTTTCTCTTCGAAAATCTACCGCAAAGTCGAAGCCGGTTTCGATTCCTGCGACCTTTTTAACATTCAAACGACTCGTCCTTTTTGCTCCGTTTTCTGAAACAATGGTATACACAAAATTTAATCCCGTCAAACCATAATCATCGGCAATTCTTCCGGAGAAAAAACGAACACCATCCGCAATGCTGTCTTTAAACTCCTCTAATTGAATAGATGGATAAGCATCTTTTAACACAGCTATAGTAAGTTTGGTTGAATCTGTTTTTTTCTTGAACTTGTTAAATAGCACCAAATGCACCTTGCTCTCTTCTCGAATCTTCTTTGTCAATTTAAACCCTTCTGAGAAAAATTCCTGCTGTGAACCATTAAAGAAAAATTTAACCCTCTGAGTGTTCTTTGTTTTAATACTCCATTCAATCTGGGTTCCCTCAGGAACGGTCATATCGCCTGCATTCTCAATCAATTCTTGTTCCCTACCGAGATAGGTGGGATAGGAAAGTGTCGCTTGAAGCTTTCCTATTACAGACTTACCGAAAATCTCTAATGGATAATCCCTACTCGTGAACTCGTTCGCCTCAAAGTGAAAGGTGCCAGACTTTGATGGTTTTTGAATAACTCCTTCAAAAGTGTTTTTTCCAGTCCGCTTTAGAAGAAACTTTCCATTTTCACTAATTACATATACATTATCAGGAAAATCTTTTCCGTCCAACCTAAGTTTAACCGGTAAGCTTTCTCCCTCTTCCAAAACACTCTCTGATGTAAGCAATACAAATTTGAATGGTGCCTCAGGTTTAAATTCTTTGGAGTAATTAACAACACGCTTTGTTCCTTCGCTGAAAAGCTCAGGAGCGGCAGCTCCGATCAGGACAAAGAGAAGAAATAAGGGTATTAGGTATTTCGCGTATTTTCTGTTTTCTCGAATATCAATGGCTGAAGAAAACGGTATTACACTCAATGAATCAGCCCGTTGTACAACACTTGCACGAATAAGCTCTATATTACCTGTGTTTTCCTCAAGGCTGTCCTTCAATTGAAGTGTATTTCTTAACCGATCTGAAATCTCAGGGAAGAAATTTCCTATGATGTCTGCTGCCTGATAGCGGTCTATCCGTTTTCCAAATGAATAGAGCTTTGCTAATGGTAAGATGAGATATGCTGTAAGTAAATAAAGATTGATTCCTATAAAGGAGAAGAAAAGAATAGCACGTGTTACACTCCCGAAACGACCAAAATACTCAAGTGTAATTGTAAGTAAATAAGTCAGAAGAAAAAAAGTAAGAAACAAGATGGCTCCCTTCACCATTTGATTCTTATAGAATTTTCTGATGAAGCGATCTATGTGATCCAGAAGAAGCTCAAATGAATTCATTACACGGCTTTAATCACTAAATTAGAACATCTCATTGAAAACGTGAATGTTTTTTCGTTATAACACCTGTTTATCCTGTTAAAAGTGGTTAATTCTCCATTCTTCAAGCTTTAAAAAACTGACTATCTTTGTCTAAACAGATTAAAAATGTCAACATCTCAGGTTCGTGTGCGTTTTGCCCCCTCTCCAACAGGCCCCTTACATATGGGCGGGGTTCGAACAGCGCTCTACAATTACCTTTTCGCTAAAAAAAACAACGGAACATTCATTATTCGCATTGAGGATACAGATCAAACACGTTTTGTTCCTGGGGCACAAGAATATATTCTGGATGCTCTTCGTTGGTGTGGAATCATGCCGACCGAAGGACCTGGAATAGGTGGTGACTACGGGCCGTATGTTCAAAGTGAACGCAAAGAGTTGTACAGGCCCTACGCAGAACAGCTTGTAAAAGAAGAGAAAGCGTATTATGCCTTCGATTCATCGGAGGAGCTTGATCACATGCGAGAAAAAGCCAAAGCGATGGGCATGCCTAATTGGCAATATAATCACATAACGAGAACCTCTTTAAAAAACTCCCTGACCTTGCCCCAAGATCAGGTTGATGCCTTAATTCAAAGTGGTGCTCCTTATGTAATTCGCATGAAAATGCCTCGAAACGAAGATATCCGTTTCGAAGATATAATTAGGGGGTGGGTTGTGGTAAACACAAACAATCTCGATGATAAAGTTCTCTTTAAAAGCGATGGAATGCCAACTTATCACTTGGCAAACATCGTTGATGACCATCTTATGAAAATCAGTCATGTGATACGGGGAGAAGAGTGGCTGCCCTCAGCACCTTTGCATGTAATGTTGTATCGGGCATTTGGTTGGGACGTTCCTCAATTTGCTCATTTACCACTTCTCTTACGTCCAGATGGAAATGGTAAACTCTCAAAGCGGGATGGTGACCGTTTAGGATTTCCTGTTTTTCCAACAGATTGGACAACTTCAGAGGGAGAATTGTATTCAGGTTACCGTGAAAAAGGTTACTTCCCAGAAGCATTTATCAATATGCTTGCTTTCTTGGGTTGGAATCCCGGTACACCACAAGAAATTTTTTCATTAGACGAATTAGCATCCGTTTTCACGCTTGAACGCGTTTCAAAAGCCGGAGCGAAGTTTGACCCTGATAAAACACGTTGGTACCAACAACAGTATTTAAGAAATAATTCGAACGCTCGGCTCTCGGAAATGCTTAGAGAAAAACTAGGAAGAAACGAAGACAGCAAGTGTCTCGAGGAAGTATGTGGTATGATGAAAGAACGTGCAACCTTTATTCAGGACATTCTTTCTGAGGGTGCTTATTTATTTGAGCGGCCCAGCGTATATGACGAACAAACTGTCATAAAAAAATGGAAAGAGGACAGTGCGGAGCTAATGAAAGAATGGATCGAAATTTTACGTTCGATAGCTGAATTCTCTCAAGAGCCTATTGAAAATGCTTTTAAAGAATTCATTCAAGCTAAAAATCTTGGTATCGGTGCAGTCTTGCCATTGTTTCGTCTTTTAATCACAGGAACGGGAACAGGTCCAAGCATGTTTGAAATCGCGCAATTCCTTGGAAAAGAGGAGTGTGTTTACCGACTTGTATCCGGCATAAACGCTGTTGAGGCACTAAAAACCAACACGTGAAACATACAATTGAAGTCAACGGAATAAAACTGTATGCCTTTCACGGTTGTCTGCCCGAGGAAGAAAAAATAGGTGGAAACTATTTGGTTGACGTTATGTTAAATACCGATTTCCGACAGGCAGCACTGAACGACACTCTTGAAAACACGATCGATTATGTCGATGTCAACCGAATCGTAAAAGAGGAAATGGCTATTCGTTCAAAATTGATAGAACATGTTGGACAAAGGATCATTCACCGTTTGCGAGCAGAATTGAAGGAGATTACCTATGTAAAAGTTCGTGTAACTAAATTAACCCCTCCTATCAATGGAGATGTTGACAACGTGGCTATTGTGATCGAAGAAACGAATTTGTAAGGTGGCACTTTGCAAAATTCCTTTACTTTATATTTTTTACTACATTTGTCAACCTGAAATTGGTCTCGTGGCCGAGAGGCTAGGCACCGGTCTGCAAAACCGTCTACAGCGGTTCGAATCCGCTCGAGACCTCGAAATCCTCCGCATCTTCGGGGGATTTTTTTATCTCACTAATTTTAGTGCGCTGGAACGACTAACCGCCTCGCCCGACTTAGTCCTGGCTGTGAAATAATATAGATAGTTGCCCTCCGGTGCGGGGTCTCCATTGAGTAATAACCCCGTCCACTCGGCCTCCGGATCCGACGACGTAAACACCACTTGATTTTTAGTATTAAGAATAACGAGCTGAAAATCTGTCAGACCATCAGCCGAAATCGTAAACACATCATTCGAACCATCCCCGTTTGGGGTAAATATATTTGGTAATGTAAACGAATGGGTTGGAATGTCCTCCTTCTTGTCAACAACTTCAGTGTTATCAATACTTGTTGATGCGTTAGATGTGGCTGGTATTGCTTCAACATTTAAGGGTTCATCTTTTGTAGTGGTTACTGCATGCGTTTTCAAGGTATAATCTTCCTTAAGAGCGTTTAGCTTTGGTTCTTCGGATAAAGGACGTGTTTGATCTTGAATTCTTTCAGTTTTATTTATTGTTGTTGAATTATTCGTTGTTTGCTCAGAAGGGACTTGGCTTTCCTGTTGATAATCAAACTCATCGCCTGTATTTAGTCCCTTCGATTTTTGTTCAACTGGTTCTTTAGATTTGTTTCCGGGCTTTGTCCGAACAATCTGTTCCTCAGAGCTCATAGACACCCAAAACACGGCGCCAACTACAGCAGCAGCAACAACACTTATAATCCCTGCTTTAACTATTGAAAAACTTCCATTAGGGGCTATGGGTGTTTGAATTTGTGAAGAAACAGCATTCCAAACAGATGGATCTACCTCCGGTTCAAATCCTTCGAGTTTTTCTCTAAAAACATCCTCTATGTTTACTTTATCTGCCAAATTCTTCTTTTTCCATTTTTTTTCTTAGGTAAGCCCTGGCCCTTGAATATTGTGATTTCGACGTGCTTTCTGTAATTCCTAATGAATCTGCAATTTCCTGATGAGAATACCCTTCAATAGCAAATAAATTAAAAACAACCCTATACCCGTCCGGCATCATTGAGATAAGTTGCACTATCTCAGCAGCCGATAATTCAGCTAAAACAGTTTCACTTTCTGATTTATCTACTGCAAACTCAATTTCCACATCTGCGCTTATTTTCATTTCTTTTCGCAAAGAATCCAACGCTGTGTTTACCATGATTTTTCTGATCCACCCTTCGAAAGATCCTTCATGCTTGAACTCAGCTAGTTTTATAAAAACTTTTACAAAACCATCTTGAAGCACATCCTCTGCCTGCTCCTTTGACTTACAATAGCGCATACACACTCCCAACATTTTTGGGGCAAACCTGTCAAATAACGTCTTTTGTGCCCGGACGTTTCCATTTAAACAATCTTTGATCAATGCCGAATCATCCATTGACACAATTCACTATAAGACCTTCTATTTCCAAAAAAGGTTGCATGGTCCTCAAAGTTACCTTTAAAAAACATTAAATTCGCTTATTATGAATACACCTAAAACAGTTCTGTTATCCGTTCTATTTTTGTTTTTCTGGTGTGTTTCAGCGCGTGGTGCAAATGTCAAGTTAATAGACGGAAACTGGAAGGGCGTACTTATATTATCTGAAAATTCCAAATTACCTTTTGATGTTCAAATTAAAACCCTTCAGAAAAAGAATGGTATCGATGTTCGTGTTATTAATGGTAAAGAAGATATTGCTCTTATATACTACGGTAATATAAATGACAGTATTAAATTGGAGTTTCCTGCTTTTGCAACATATCTCATATTAAAACCATTAAAAAAAAGTCGCCTAGAGGGGTACTGGGTGAATCCCACTAAAAAAAACAATTACAGAATACCGTGCATCATCACTTATGGCTCAGGTAAGCGATTTGAACATCCTGCGCTTTATCAAAGCACCATTCAACCTATCAATATTCAAGGAAAATGGGAAACAACCTTCGAACCTGGAACAAAAGACTCATCTATGGCTGCGGGAATATTTGAACAACGGTACAATGATATCTCAGGTACTTTTTTAACAGAAACAGGAGATTACCGTTTTTTGGAGGGCAACGTTACTTCGGACAGTTTGTTTTTATCGACTTTTGATGGGTCACATGCATTTCTTTTTAAAGCAAAGATCAGTAACAATGAATTTATTTCAGGAGAATTTTACAGTGGAAAACACTGGTCCTGCAAGTGGGTTGCTGTGAAAAATAATTCTTTTGAGCTTACACATCCCGATTCGCTCACTTACCTGACTAAAAAAGAACCCTTTGCAATCCAAATAAAAAATGACACAGAAGTTATTTTTCAGTTTCCCAACGAGCAAACGAAAAATAAGGTTGTCATTCTTCAAATCATGGGAACTTGGTGTCCAAACTGCATGGATGAATCGCGGTTTTTTAAAGAATTATTTCAAAAATATCATTCCAGTGGTTTAGAAATTTATGGTTTATGTTACGAAAATGGGTCTGATGTGACTGTTCAAAAACAACGTATTGCTACCTATATTGAACGTATGAAACCAGGGTATGATTTCATTTTAGCAGGAACAGCAAGTAAGGGGTTAGCATCCGAACATTTTAAAATGTTAAACCAAGTTATGTCTTTTCCTACAGCCATTATCATTGGAAAAGATGGTGAAGTCAAACGAATACATACAGGATTTAACGGTCCGGGAACAGGAACTTACTACACAGAGTACATAAAAGAGACTGAAACTTTTATTCAATCTTTACTTCAGAACTAGCGACACGCTATTTTATCAATTCTATTTTGGTGTCTGCCCCCTTCAAACTCGGTAGTTAGAAAAACATCCACCATTTCCAATGCTTCATCTGTTTTTAGAAAACGAGCAGGAAGAGCAAGAATGTTAGCATCGTTATGTGACCTTGCCAAAGTAACAATCTCTTTGTTCCAGCATAAAGCACTTCTAATTCCCTGGTGTTTATTTACCGTCATATTGATTCCATTTCCTGAACCACAAATAACAATTCCTTTTATACCAGGATTTTCTTCTACCATCTGAGCAACAGGATGGCCGTAATCCGGATAATCAATGCTATCAGTAGAATAACATCCAAAATCTTTTATCTCAAATCCTTTCGCTTTGAGATAGTCTATTATTTTGGATTTAAGTTCAAATCCTGCATGATCGGCTCCAATAGGAATAAGCATATTGTTTTTTTATTGACTTTTAACAAAAGTAAACTTTATCCACATTATTACATAGTTTTGAAAAATCACCAAAAAACCAAATAATTAACTTCCTATATTTTAACTAGTTAATATTATTAATTATAAACAGCTTGCAACCTTATACTCTTTATTAACTGTTCAAAAGAAGTGAAACTATTTCCTTTTGTTTTCCAGGTATTTTTTGAATTCGAAAACAAATCGACATTCACAACAAACAATACATTGATTTTTCAGAGTTTTACAAATAGTCAATCCACATGTTTGTGGTGTCAAATAACTAACTTATTATCCACATACATCTAAAACACACATCTTTTTAAAAAAATATTAATAAACTTTAAATCAAATAATTAAATATCAAATTCTTGTTAATAAATACTTAATTAAATCTAAAAAGTAATAAAACAAAATACTTTAATAGATTAATGTCAACATATGAACAATGCTAATAAAAACAATAAAAAATCTTTTTAAATAATCTTTATTTTAATAATTAATGATTTGATAGCATTCTGGCTAATTGACATAAAAAAAGCTACCTTTGGATAGGTGCATTTACCTTAATCTACGTACCGATATGTCCAGAATAAAAATACTTGTAGTTGAAGATGAATCGATCGTAGCTAAAGACATTCAGTTTAGCCTCGAAAAGCTTGGTTACGAAGTATGTGGAATAGCATCAACAGGTGAACGGGCAATTGAATTGACCTTAGCCGAAGATCCTGATTTAGTGCTTATGGATATTATGTTGAAAGGCCCCATCAATGGTATAGAAACAGCAATTAGGTTAAGAGATGAATTTGCTTCTCCAGTTATTTTTCTTACGGCATATGCAGACCAAGCAACTTTAGAGAAAGCCAAAATAGCTGAACCATATGGGTATATAATCAAACCTTTCAAAGAGATAGATTTACAGACGTCTATTGAGGTTGCTGTTTACAAATACGAGAAAGAAAAGGTTATACGGAGAGAGCGCGATTTTTTGTATGCCATTATTGAAAACAAAGACGCTTCCAAAGACTTTATTTTTGTCAAATCCAACAGTAAGTTAATCAAGCTTAAGACAAATGATATTTATTACGTTGAAGCGTTAAAAGATTATGTTTTGATCCATACGATAGATACAAGATATACTGTTCACTCAACTATGAAGGATATCGAAAGTAAGTTAGGTTCTAGTGAGTTTATTCGTGTTCACAGATCGTTTATTGTACGGTTAGATAAAATCGCCTCTATTGAATTTCCGAACATGAATCTGGAAAAGGATAAAAAAGTTATTCCTATTGGTGGATCTTACCGCGAAGAACTGAATCAACGAATCAAACTCGTTTAACTTTCTATTATTTCTAAATCGATTTGACGTTTCCTTGGGTGTACCTCGTAAATTCGAACTCGAACTTTATCTCCAAAATTGTATTCTTTCTTAGTTTTTGAACCGATCACTCTGAATTTTTCTGCATCGAAGTAAAACCGATCTCCTGGAATGTCATTCATAGGAACCATTCCTTCACAGTAATTATCATCCATACGCACAAATAAACCGAATTCCGCTAGTCCGGATACGGTTCCTGAAAATTCTTCTCCTATATATTCCTGAACATAAAGTGTTTGAAAGAAGCGTGTAGATTCCCGTTCCGCTTCAGTAGCTTTTCGTTCCATTCTTGAAATACGTTTACAGATATCATTGAGATCTTTGCCATATCGGTGTTTGTCGTGATCGAGTGTTTCTTGTAATATTCTATGAACTACCAAGTCAGCATATCTTCGAATCGGGGATGTAAAATGAGTGTAAAAATCAAACGCCAACCCATAGTGACCAATATTGGTGGTGTCGTAGGATGCTTTTGCCATCGATCGAATTGCCATCGTTTGAATTAGTGAGTATTCGTTTTTTAACCGAATATCTTCAAGAAGTGCATTTATACTTTTTGCAATTTGATCAGGATGAGAGAATTCCAATTCATAACCAAACTTTCCAATGAACACATTAAATAAAGCAATTTTTGCCAGATCCGGTTTATCATGTACCCTAAAAACGAAAGGAATACCATCTTTCCCTTTTTCTGGCTTACCAACAAATAGAGCAATACGCCGGTTAGCAAGTAGCATGAATTCTTCTATTAACTTGTGCGCATCTTTAGATGTTTTAACTAATACATCCACAGGATCGCCATTCTCATTCAGTTTAAAACGAATTTCTTCTGATTCTATACTAAGTGCCCCGGCTTTCAATCTTTTTTGTCTTAAACTCTTGGCTATTTTATCCAATAAGAGAAGTTCTTCTTTATAATCTCCATCTCCTCCTTCGAGGATTTCCTGAGCCTCTTCATAGCTGTAGCGACGATTGGAATGAATAACCGTTCTTCCAAACCACTCATTATATATTTTGCCTGTTGAATCCACTTCAAATACTGCCGAAAAACTGTATTTATCTTCTTTAGGCCGCAATGAACAAGCCATGTTTGAGAGTTGTTCGGGAAGCATTGGAATAACTCTGTCAACCAAATAAACAGAGTTTGATCTCTTTAAAGCTTCTTTATCCAGGGCTGTTCCAGGCCTAACATAATGGCTAACATCAGCAATATGAATACCAAGTTCGATATTTCCATTTTCCAGTTTTTTAAAAGAAAGCGCATCGTCGAAATCCTTGGCGTCAACAGGATCTATTGTAAATGTTAGTATTTCTCTAAAGTCTCGACGTTTTGCAATTTCTGTCTCATCCAGTGACATTCCAATGGTTTCTGCTTCATCCAGTACGTCTTGTGGAAATTTAAAATCTATTCCGTGATTACACAAAATACTGATCATTTCTGTGTCGTTCGACCCAGGTTTACCAAGTACTTCTATCACTTCACCGTAGGGACTAGATGAGGATTTTGGCCATACTGTTATTCTTACCAAAGCTTTGTCACCATGGACCGCACCATTCAGTTTTTCTTTAGAAATATAGATATCTGTACCTGCTTTGAGATTATCAGGAATAAGAAAAGCAAACTTATCATGCATTTCTATTGTTCCAACAAATTGGGTTTTTTCACGCTCCAGAACTTCAATTATTTCCCCTTCACGCCTACCGTTTCCCTTTTTTAGTATTCTGATTTTGACTTTATCCCCATTTAAAGATTGACCGATATGATGTGGTGCAATGAAAAGATCTTCTGAACCATCTTCAGGAATTACAAACCCAGCTCCACGCGCAGTTAATTCTAAAATTCCTATTACTCCTTCTATACTGGTATTTAAAGAAAACACACCATGGGAATTTCTGTTGAGCTCCCCATTTAAAGAAAGCTCTTGCAGCACATCAAAAGCCAGTTTCCTTAGTGCATTTTCACGTAAATCAATAAGTGTACATACTTGTTTGTGAGTCAATACACTTTCTGGATTGTTATGAAACACTTTTCGAATAATGTGTGTCATGCTGGCCCTCATTTTTCCGGGACCTTTTTGTTTCTTTTTTCTTGACATCACACGAATTTAATCTTTATTCGACTAATTTTAGGAGTTTCCTGTTTAAGAGATATTGAAGAGTTCTGTCAAATCCTTAAATTTAGCCATAAAATCAAAAACAGTCCTTATGAATCCTCGTGTAGAAAAAGCATTGAACGAACAAATACAAAAAGAAGCATCTTCATCACAATATTATCTCGCTATGGCCTCATGGGCAGAAAACAATGGGTTAAATGGCACTGCAAAATTTATGTATACTCATTCAGATGAAGAGCGGTTTCATATGTTGAAACTTATAAAATTTGTAAATGAAAGAGGCGGAAGAGCTGAAATACCGTCGATAGAGCAACCACCGAAAAGTTTTGATCACCTAGAAAAGGTATTTGAACTATTGCTACAACATGAAATAGCCGTAACTGAAAGCATTAATAACCTTGTAGATATTTGTTTGCAGGAAAAGGATTATACTACACACAACTTTGTTCAATGGTATGTTTCAGAACAACTTGAAGAAGAAGCTTTGGCACGATCTGTTTTAGATAAACTGAAGTTAATCGGAGGAGATAAAGGCGGAATGTACATGTTTGACAGAGACCTTGAAAATGCGGTCGCAACTGCTTCTCCGGAACAAGGACAATGATCAGACTATCACAGATAGTTCTTGTTATAGTTTGGTCGTTTGTTACATTCGGCCAGTCCGTCTACCGTTTTCGGAATTATACCATTAATGACGGTCTTTCTCAAAGCTCGGTATCCTGTATTGTTCAAGACGATAACAATTCACTTTGGATTGGTACACAAGATGGTCTGAACAGGTTTGATGGTAAATCATTCGAGGTGTTTACCTCCGACGACACAAAAGGTTTAGAGAGTGAATATATTAAATCTTCATTCAAAGCATCAGATGGAAGGCTTTGGTTTGGCACAACAAACGGACTTACAGTATATAATCCAGTAAACGAGAGGTTTACTACCTATTCACCAAAGGGAAAAACAGCACTTTCCATAGAAAGTATTTCTCAGGATAAAAACGGATTTATTTGGCTTGGCACTACAAACAAAGGTGTGCTAACTTTTGATACTTTGAATAAGTCTTTTAAAAGCTATGCCCATCTTCTGGAGTCAAAAAAAATCCTCTTACTGAATGTTGCCGAAGACAACACCGTGTTTATCAGCACAGAGGATAAGGGGTTATTTGTAATTAACACTTCTCGCTCTTCCGCCGAAAAAATAATTTTTCCAACACAGGCAGCAGGAGAAATGAATATCCTGAGGATTGTTCAAGGGGATAAAGAAAAAGTTTTACTTGGTACAAATCAGGGAATATTTCAGTATTCCACACAAACAAAAGCAGTCAGGGCTGCTTTTCCCGGGTTGAATGAACGCTTTGGGGTATTGAGTGTTTCTGATATTTATAAGTCTGCCAATAATTATTGGTATATAGGAACAACCAACGCGGGTTTAATTACTATTACTCCAGATGGTAGATATTACAATAGTGTGCAGGATATGTTCCAGAAACACGCCTTGTTGTTCAACGATATTAACGTCTTGTTTCGGGATGCGACGGGTACATTTTGGATCGGAACAGAAAGGGGTTTATCTAGTTTTAATCCTTCCAGACAAGGAATATTGGGCATAGGTCCGAGCGCGAATTTGGCACAAGGAATTCCAAACCCGAACGTTTGGAGCTTTGCGGAGGATGAGGATGGAACCCTGGTATACATTGGAACAGATGTTGGCGTTTCTCGGTTTGATCGAGCAACAGGAAGGTTTGACCAATTTTACAGAACCCCTGCTCTAGCAAGCTCTACTGAGGTAATCGAAACGGTTATTCACAGTATCCAGGTTGTCAATAAAAACAAAATGTTTGTTGGCTGTTCGGATGGATTTTTTGAATTAAACGTCTATGGTCCGAACTCATACACGTATTCTCAAATCCCGTTTTTGAAAAACGAAGAATTTATTCGTCAAAAACGAGTGTACACCATTTTGAAATGGAAGGAAAATGAATACTTTTTAGGTACAAAGGCAGGGGTATTTTATTTCAATTTAAAAACCAGAAAAACACAAGTTTTTGAACATGATTCTAAGGATCCTGACAATACTATAACAGCAGGCGCTTGCAGGGTTATATTTAAAGATTCTCAAGGAAAGGTGTGGTTTGCTACGAGTTCAGGAGAACTAAGCCAATTAAAATTAGTCAACGGCGAACGTAAAATAGTTCCATATGTACACAACTCCAAGTTATTAAAAAACTCCAAAGATTACATAAGCAGTATATGTCAGACAGGGCCGAATGAGTTTTGGATGGGAACGTTTGGATCAGGGTTAATACATATTAATCATAAAACAGGAAAGGCTCGTTTTTACACAAAAAAAGATGGTCTACCGAATAATGTCGTTTATTCGGTGTTGAAGGATAAATCAGGTAAACTTTGGATGAGCACCAATAAAGGCCTTTCATGTTTTGACCCGAGATCAGGTAAATTTTCAAACTTCACGGAAAAAGATGGGTTGATGAGCAATGAATTCAACCTTGGGGCATATTTAAATTCTGAGAGCGGGGAGCTCTATTTTGGAGGTATTTACGGCTATAATTATTTTGACCCACAGGAATTGAGCTCTTATTCGAGAAAAATAGATGTTTTCATTACCAAATTTAAGTTTGATAAGTCCTGGTTGCGCCCCGGAGAAAAAGGATCCCCCCTTAAAACGCCTATTTCTGCCTCTTCCGGAATAGAGTTGAGTTACCGTCAACGAAGCTTTACATTGAGGTTTCAGCCGTCTGATATTAGTAACCCTGACCAGATAAATTACAAGTACCGTTTGGAGGGCTCAGATGAGGGAGAATTATTTTTGGGCCCCACCAATGAGATACGATTTAATGCACTATCCTCCGGGGAATATGTGTTGTATGTATATGCTCGCGTAGGAGAGGGACCGTGGGGACAACCCGCTAAATTGGTAATAGTAATTACCCCTCCTTATTGGGCGAGCTGGTGGTTTATTTCTTTATCGAGTTTAATTGGAGTTGTACTTATCATTTGGGCCGTTCGCAAAAGAGTAGATTATGAGCGCAGGGAACAGGTTAAACTCGAAATGAAGATTGCCGACCGAACCAGAGAAATACGAATGCAGAACGAAAAGATCGAAAGCCAGAAAAAACAGCTTGAAGAGGAGAAAACAAAAGTAGAAGAACAACAGCGGCTACTTCAGATAGAAAAAGATAAATCTGAAAAATTACTTAAAAACATTATTCCTGCGGAAACAGTTGAGGAGCTTAAAAATAAAGGAAAGGCCAGTGCCAGGGCATATAAAGTGGTTTCTGTCCTGTTTACTGATTTTGTTGGGTTTACGAAAATAGCCGAGCATATGAACCCGTCTGATTTAGTGGAACGCCTTGATGTCTATTTTCGAAAGTTTGATGAAATCATTGTTAAAAACAGCCTAGAAAAAATAAAAACAATTGGAGACGCATACATGTGTGCCGGAGGTGTTCCTGTTCGAAATGGAACAAATCCAATAGACACTTGCCTTGCCGCACTTCAGATTCAGGATTATATGCGTAAATTAAAAAATGACGCCATCATCAATAATACGGATTATTGGGAGCTTAGACTCGGAATTAATACCGGAGAGGTTACCGCAGGTGTTATTGGCAGTCAAAAGCTCGCATATGATATCTGGGGATCTACCGTAAACCAGGCCCAGCGTATGGAAATGCTTGGCGAACCAGGAAAGGTTACTATTTCCGGAAATACTTTTTTGCATGTTGAGCCGTATTTTGAATGTGTCTTTAGGGGTAAGGTACAGTCTAAAGGAAAGGGCTTAATTGATATGTATACCGTTGAGAGAATCAAACCTGAGCTGTCTGAAAACGGAGAAGGAATTTATCCCAATGAACGCTTTAAAAAAATTGTTGAGCTGCACCACTTTAGCTCTATAAATTATTACAAGGCAGAGCGACATATTATGAGGGTGTTGGAAAAAGGCCTGTCCGATAAGTTGCATTACCATAGTATTTCTCACACAAGAGACGTGGTAAAGGCGGTTGAGCGTATAGCTTTGATGGAGGGTGTGACAGATGAAGGTTTATTTTTATTAAAGTCAGCAGCGACATATCATGATGCTGGTTTTGTCGAGCAGTATGATAAAAACGAACCTGTAGGAGCTCGTATGGCCGAGGAAATCCTGCCAAAATACGGGTATACCGAACAGCACATTGCAAAGATTAAAGAGCTGATTTTTGTCACCCAAATACCACATCAGCCTAAAAATAAATTGGAGGAGATTATGTGTGACGCTGATCTAGATTATTTAGGCAGGGAAGATTTTCACGAGATTGCGGATAAATTAAGAAGAGAGCTGCGTGATCATGGTAAGATTTCAAGCGACAGAAAATGGGATGAAATACAAATTATGTTTCTAGAGCAACACAAATATTTTACAGAAACATCCATTAAAACACGCCAAGATAAAAAACTGAAGAACCTGGATGAGGTTCGACTTCGTTTGGAGAAAAACCAATATATAGATTAGGCAAAAAAAATGGTGGCCTAAACCACCAAATCCTTTGTTTCGAGTTTATTCGGCTTAACTAAATAAAACACTTTGTCCGTAAGGAGATTCTACAGGATTCACTACAAGTGCAGGAATCTTAGCGTCGTTTGTGATAATATATTGTTCGTAATTTGCCGTAATGCTACCTAAAAAGTTGCTTTTGTTTAGGTTCATGATGGCGATCAGGTCTGCATCAATGTTTACAGCGTGTTTTACAACTTCTTTATCAAAGCCACTTGAAGGCGCAAGAGTCGCTGTAACCTCGATTCCCCGCTCAGAAAAAAACTTGTTGGCAAATTGAATATTTGCCTTTACCTGATGCCTTAAAAACTCATCTGTCTCATCCGGTGTTATGACATGCACGCGGGATTTGAAGTATGTTGCAAGGTTGGCAACTATGGCTAATTTTTGTTTGGTTTCCTTATTAAGATCCATAGGAACAACGATGTCATCATATCCAGTTTCTTTAATTCCTTTTTCTTGAACGATAATAAAAGGTACGGTAGAGCTTGTTATCACTTTAAGTGCGTGGCTACCGGTAATGTGTTGCCAACCATGTGCGCCATGGGTTCCCATGAAAATGAGTTGGGCATGATGTTCCGCGGCAAACTCACCAATATCTTCAAATATACTACCCACCCGAACCGTCGGAATGAGCTCAACACCACTTGAGCTATTTGCTGCGATAATTTCACGAAGCTTTTCTTCAGCCTCTCGGATATTTTTTTCTTTAGCAACCACATGAAGCACGAAAATTTGTGCTCCTAAAGGCCTTGCTGTAGCTATTGAATGTGCTAATGCATTATCGGCTACTTCGGTAAAATCATGAGGAACGATAAAATTCTTTTTATCCATAATGGAAAGGAATTACTGGTTTCAGTTGCAAATGTAATAATTATCACGCTTTGTTTATTTTAACATAAGTATTCTTTTTCATTATCAATAAGTTTCATAAAAGACAATTTCCATCGTTGTATTTTTACAAAATAAAACTTTAAGGTATGCCTGTCATTGGAAAGCTGATAAAAAAGACTACAGCATTAGTATATAAGCGAAACCAGAATAAAGGAAAAGAGTATTCAGAACAATTGCTAATGCTCCAAAAACTACTCGATAAAGCCAAACACACAAACTTTGGCGAGTCACATGAGTTCAGTAAAGCCCTCCAATCCAATGACATGGTGACAACATTTCAAAAAACAGTTCCAATTAGTGATTATGAGACGTTTTATAAATCATGGCTTCGAAGGACCATCGCAGGAGAGAGGGACCATATCTGGCCGGGAAGGATTAAGCACTTTGCCTTGTCATCTGGTACCACAGGGTCTCCCAGCAAACGAATTCCAGTGACTCATGAGATGATACGATCCTTCCAGAAGACGAGCCTGAAACAATATACAATACTTCATGAGTTGGATTTGCCTGAAGAGTTTTTCGCTGCCAGCTTGCTCGCGGTTGGTGGCTGTACAAAGTTGACTCGTCGCAAATCACACATTGAAGGGGATCTAAGCGGGATACTGAAGAAACACACCTCTTTTGTGGTAACACCATTTGCAAAACCAGGAAATAAGATTGCCGGGATCAAGGACTGGAACATCAAGCTTGAACAAATGGTTGAAAAAGCACCAGACTGGAATATTGGCATTATCATGGGGGTACCAAGTTGGTGTATAATGCTAATTGAACGGATAGTTGAGAGATATAAGCTCAACCACATTCATGAATTATGGCCAAATTTTTCAGTTTATGTGCACGGGGGCGTTTTCATGGATCCATATATTACTCGATTGAACAAGGTTTTGGGACGCCCGATACACCTATTGGACACTTACCTTGCCAGTGAAGGATATTTTGCTTATCAGCGCTCTGTAAACAATGAAGGCATGTCTTTACTGTTGAATTCTGGAGTGTTTTATGAGTTCATTCCATTTAACAGCGACTATTTTGATGAGCATGGCGAATTGATAGACCGGCACACAGCGTATACGTTAAGCGAGGTTGTTGAGGGCGTCGATTATGCGCTTGTAATATCAACAAATGCAGGCTTGTGGAGGTATGTGATAGGAGATCTAGTCAGATTCATAAATGTCGAAAACAGAGAACTAAAAATTACCGGGAGAATTAAACAATTTCTTAGTCTGACAGGGGAGCATTTATCCCTGGAAAACATTAATGCGGCGGTAGAAAACATTTCCAAAAAAACAGGAGTGTCTATTTCTGAATTTAGTATTATTCCAAACCATGAACAATTGAGACATGAGTGGTATTTGGGAACCGTCGAATTATTAGATTCAGAGAAATTACGTGATTTACTGGACAAGGAACTTGGTCAGTTAAATGATGATTATACCTCAGCAAGAAAATATACACTAAACTCCCCGAGTGTATCGGTCATTTCAGAACAGCTGTTCTACGATTTTTTAGCTCATATAGGCAAGTCTGGTTCACAAAATAAGTTTCCACGTGTTATGAATGCTGAACAAGCTCAAAAGTGGCGTTTATTTCTGGCGCAGTGAATTTCTTCCTAAAAAATTTTTAATTACAGCATTTGCAATTACAACAAGAACAATCACTGTTGCACCGATATAGAACCGGTTCGAAAGCAATTCATTTTCATGAAGGATGACAATCGCTAAAATAATTGTGTAAACAGGCTCCAAATTAATACTTAACGATGCCGTGAAAGCCCCAAGGCGCTTAACCACTTCAATAGAGGCAAGAAAGGCAAATGAGGTACAGATTAACCCGAGAAAACACAACCAAAGCGCATCAGAATAGCTCATTTTGAATAGTTCAGAATTAATTTTTCCAGAAAAACACAAAATAATACTGAGCAAGAAAAACGCACTCAACAACTCATAAAAACTCATTTTAGGTGGCGAGATGTCTTGAGATAAATGAGCATTGAACACAGAAAACATTGCTGCAAGAAGCGCTGAAAGTAAGCCATATTTCAAGGCTTCATATTCCCGGGAGTCAAAATCACTGGCAACAAAATAGATTCCAAAGATTACAATGAGTCCCAAAATAAATTCAATCAAGGAAAATCTTTTTTTTATGATAAGTGGTTCAAGCCAGGTAACATGAAGTGTCGTAGTGGATAAACAAAGGATCCCAAGCGAGGCAGTAGACAACTCAATAGCTTTGTAAAACGTCATCCAATGGAGCCCGACCACAATACCGGTCCCAACCAGTTTTAACAATTCAGCGGGTGAGGAATGAAAATCTTGTCTTCGGATGAGTAAATAAATTCCAAGACCAAATACGGCAATCCATAAACGATACCAAACTAATACGTATGCATCAAGATGAATTAATTTTCCAAGGATTCCGGTAAAACCCCAGATCAAAATTATCCCGTGAAGCAATAAATGATATTTGAACCGCTCGAACATATTAAAAACAAAGGGGCGGTTAACCCGCCCCGTATTTTACTTTGATTTTTTGATTGCTTTTTTGCGTTTCTTTTCGAGTTTCTGCTCTTTTTTGTCCAGCTTCTCGTTTTTCTTGTTCAGTTTTTCCTGCTTTTTTTCAAGCTTCTCAACATTCTTACCCTTTTTTAATTTTTCATCAATATCCTTCTGGTCTTTGGCTAGATCCTTACGCTCTTTGTCAATTTTCTTTTGTTCTTTATCAAGACCTTCCAGCGTTTTTTTCAAGTTCTCCGCTGCCTCTTTTTCTGCTTTCGCTGCCTCTTCTTTTTTCGCTGCTTCTTTTTGGTCTTTATCAGCTTCTTTTTCTTTCTTTTCAGCTTCTTTTTCTTCTTTTTCAGCCTCTTTTTTAGCCTCCGCTTCTTTTTCAGCCTTTCGCTCTTCTTCCTTCATTGCTTCTTTCTCCTTTTCAGCACGATCTTTGGCTTCATCCTCTCTTTTTTCGGCTTGCTCCCGCGCGTCTTTAGCTTTCTCTTCTTGTTCTTTTGCCTTTTTCTCTGCTTCTTCTTTCTCTTTTTGTTGCTCTTTTTGTTTGTCTTCGGCTTCTTTTTTGGCTTTTTCCTCTTGCTCTTTTGCACTCTGAACTTTAGAGTTTTCTATTGCTTTCTCTCTTGCCTCTGCCTCCTCTTTACGCTTTTTAGCTTCTTCTTCTCTCTTTTTAGCCTCTTGTGCGACACGCTCAGCTTCCTGTTGTTTGAGTCGTTCAGCTTCGTCTACTTGTTTTTCTGCAGCCGCCAATTGCTGATCTGCAGCCTTCTGTTTGTCTTCAGCCGCTTTGTTTTTTTCAGCTGCTAGTCGCTCAGCCTCTTCACGCTCTTTTCTCAGCTGTTCTTGAGATTTTTCAGCATTTTCCTTGTTTTTTGCATAGGTTTCGGCATCTTGTTCGTATCCATCGGCTTTATTTTCTACTTTTTCGGTCTTTTCCTCTATTTTATCAACCTTATTCTCAGCTTTTTCTGTAACATCCTCAGCGGTTTCTGTCTTTGATTTCAGATCGAGCGTATAGGTTGTTCCTGAAACGAGCACGACATCTGTCAATGAATTTTCACGATACATAGAGTGAGTCACACTAATTCTAACTAATTGATTTCCATATGTTGGAACAGTAATTGCCGCGCTTCCCGTGTTATCGGTTGCCGCAGCGCCAATGGTTAAATTGCCAACTTTTGTAACAATCGTTACCATCGCACCAACAACTGGCTTTCCCCCACTTTTTGCGGCGATAGTGACAGTTACCGCATCCATGGGTAAGTTAACGGTGATAATGTTGTGAGTATTGAGATTAGAGAAACTTACAACTGGAAATAAAAACAAGCAGAAAATAAAGGATAAATTTTTCATGATTATAGTTTTACGCCGTTAAATATAGCATAAATGTTGGCGATTCGGGCCAATTAGTGCAAAAACAATTCCATAAATTAAGCTAACTTTAACCTGTGCAATTCAAAGATGTCATCGGCTTGGAGGAACAAAAGGCGGCTTTACGCCAAGAGGTTTTGCGGGACAAAATCAGCCATGCGAAACTTTTTTTAGGCAAGGCCGGACATGGTGGTTTATCCCTGGCACTTGCATACGCACAATATGTGTTCTGCCAAAATCGATCGGAATCCGATAGTTGTGCAACATGTCCTTCATGTTTGAAGGTTAGCCAACTACAACATCCGGACATGCATTTTTCTTTTCCTGTTGTTCAAACCCTCGGAAAGACCTCAGATATTTTCCTTGATCAGTGGAGACTGCTTCTGGAGGAGTCAAAGATTTTTTCTTTAAATCAATGGATCAGCAGGATCGATGAGCGGGAGAGAAAACCGATCATTTCCGCAGAGGAGAGTCAGTCAATCATAAGGAAACTATCATTGCGGTCCTTCGAAGGAGGCAAAAAAGTGATGATAATTTGGATGGCAGAGGAAATGAATTTATCTTGTGCAAACAAGCTTTTAAAAATTCTTGAGGAACCCACTAAAGACACCCTCTTTGTTCTGCTTTCCGAACAATCAGAAGCATTGTTGCCAACCATCATTTCAAGAACACAATTGTTTCGAATTCCAAGGATTGATCCGGATAGCATGCGCAGGGTTATTCAGTCAACACGTCCGGGAATAAAGGATCCTGAGGCCATCGTAAATAGAGCAGAGGGAGACATTATTGCTGCCAAGTCCTTTTTGTCTGAATCCAGGGACGAAGCCGAATTGAAGGAACAGTTTATGCAATTGATGCGGGTGTGTTTTAAAAAGGATGTTATCAAAATGATGGATTGGGCAGAAGATATTTCAGCGCTTCAAAAGGAAAAACAGAAGGAATTTCTTGAGTATGCCTTGTTCATGTTTCGACAAAGTATGCTGATGAATTACACTGGCGAACAATTGACCAGAGTATCAGAGTCAGAGGAGGGATTTTTAAAAAATTTCTCAAAATTCATTACCGGCAACAATATTTTTGAATTTTTGGAGCATTTCAATAAGGCGCATTACCATCTTGAAAGAAACGCCAACGCCAAGATACTCTTTACCGCCCTTTGTTTTAAGGTAATGCGGTTTATTCATCAAGCATAATACCCCTTACTTGCCACTTAATCCTCGATATTGATTATTTTTGCTAAAATGATTTAACTATGGGATGTTCGTCTTGTGGCAGTGGCTCAACCCCAAAAGGCTGCAAAAATAACGGCACTTGTAGTTCTGGCGGATGCAATAAACTTGAGGTGTATGATTGGTTGGCAAACATAGCTCTCCCATCAGCTCAATCACCTTATGATATAGTTGAAGTACGGTTTAAGAACAGTAGAAAGAGTTTTTACAGAAATGGAAACAATCTTGGACTGTTCGCCGGAGATATTATCGTTGTGGAAGCAAGTCCCGGCTTTGATGTGGGAGTGGTATCCGTAGTTGGTGAATTAGCCAGAATACAGGTAAAAAAGAAAGCACCAGGCTTTAAGCCTATGGAGGCAAAGAAAATACTTCGGATTGCCAATCAGGAGGATGTAGATAAATGGATCAAAGCGAGGTCACTTGAAAAAGAAGTGATGTATAAATCTCGCACCTTAGCCGTAAACCTCGGTCTGGAAATGAAAATCTCTGATGTGGAATACCAGGGAGACCTTTCCAAGGCTACCTTTTATTACACCGCAGAAGGTAGGGTTGATTTCCGTCAGCTTATTAAAGATATGGCCGATGAATTCAAAATCCGAGTTGAAATGAGGCAGATTGGTTCAAGGCAGGAATCATCCCGGTTAGGGGGCATTGGCTCGTGCGGAAGGGAGTTGTGCTGTTCTACATGGCTCACCGATTTCCGAACCGTGTCTACATCCGCGGCGCGCTATCAGCAACTCTCACTAAATCCTCAAAAGCTTGCCGGGCAATGCGGAAAATTGAAGTGCTGTTTGAATTACGAGCTAGATATGTATCTGGACGCTATCAAATCTTTTCCGAAGGCAGAGACCCGACTGCACACCGAAAAAGGATCAGCAACCCACATCAAAACAGATGTTTTCAAAAGGCAGATGTGGTATGCATATGAAGGAGCCGCGGGTGTTGGTGAAGGGCTCATCATGCTTGATCCCGAACGTGTAAGAGAAATTGTAAATTTGAACAGGGACGGTATAAAGCCAAAAGATCTAAAAGAATTTACGGAGCGGATTGCTGTTAAAGAACCTGATTACGGAAATGTCGTAGGTCAGGATAGTCTGAATAGATTTGAGCATGCGTTTAAGAACAAAAAGAAAAAGAAGCATCCACGACAATCAGATCTACGAAACAGCAACAATGAGCAGCGTCCGTCTGACCAGCAAGCTCAATCGCAGCAACCAAATCCCAACCGCAATCGTCGTAAGAACAAACGGCGGGGTGGAAATGATAAAAGGAACAGTGATGAAAACAATGCTTAAATTTTTATCGTTGCTACTTTTCATCTCTTTGGTGTCATGTACCTCTTCGTCCGTCTATGAGAAATCTTATTCCTTTGAAAAAAATATCTGGCCCCAGCATATAAAACCAGAATTCCAAATAGATATAAAAGACACTTCTAAGGCCTACACGTTTGTAATTACACTGCGAACCACGACGGAGTATAAATTCAGCAATCTTTGGATCTATCTTAATACAAGAACACCCGGCGGTGAAAAAGCCAGAGAACCGTACGAAATAAAAATAACAGATGCTGACGGGGTTTGGGTAGGAAAGAAAACAGGCACCGTAGTTGAGACAAGTATTTATTTCAGAAACAGAAAGTTACCAAAAAAAGGAGTATATCACTTTATACTGGAGCAAGGTATAACAGAAAGCTTAGTGGACGAGGTACTTGATGTAAGTTTAATCGTTGAAGAGGTCTCCGCCGGTTGATTTTTTGTCCGACTTTTCTTTTTTATTTCCTCCTTCTAAAGAATAGGTGTAAGATAAATTGACAATGTGCCTTATGTCGGGATTAGCGGTGTTGAGTTCCCGATCATAAATGTATCCAAGGGCAAACTCATGAGGACCATCCAAATTAATCTGAGTACCTGCAAAAAGCCGTTCCTTAGTAAAAGAGTAACCTGAAGGACCGTAGGATGGATTATAAAACCATTCTGCACTTATTACAGGAATAATTGGAGATTTTTTAATGGTGTATTTCAAATAAAGTTTTACCCTAAGGGCCTGGTCAAATTCCGCGTCATATTTTTTTGTAGAAACACCTTGAAAAGAATATTGATATCGCAAACGCGAACCATAACTAATTCGTTTGTACGAACCTTTGAAATCGGTGTTCACATTCAATCTGTTGGAAACAGAAAAATTTCCAAAACGGTCCTTATCAAAAATAACTCTATAATCCAGAGAGGGCTTAAACCATTTGCGTAAACTATATCGAAATGAGAGCTGAGGAAAGAATGTTTCCAATCCGGTATTCCCAAAACGCGCGGTCTGATCCAATGTTGCATCAAGGGAAGGCCCGATATTTAGAGCAACTCCTATTTCGGTCCAAACTTTACCTTCCGAGTTTTGAGCTAAGCTTAAACTCGCCAAAAACAGGGCAATGCACAAGTAGAAATAACGCATTATTTGATCAAGGTAATAGTTCCAACATCGCGCTGCTCTTTTTTACCTAATTCAACAGTAATTGAAACGGGTTCATTGGTATAATAATCATCGTCATTGTTGTTTTGATCGGGCCCTGTGTGGAAAATCTCGTTGTATGCAAAAATAGTATAGGTTCCGGGCTGAAGGTAGTCGAATTTAAAGGTTCCATCGTGAGAACATTCTACTTTATCATCAAGTGCAGTGTCATCTGAACCGTAAAGTATAAACACATCTTCTTTCGCGCCGTCAAGAGCGACGCTGTCCACAAAAGAACCATTGATGAATAATCTTTGCTGAATACGAATCTTCCCAGAGATAGAGGATCGTCCTCCAGTTCCCTCATATTTTGAACAACTTGAAATAGCAGCTGTTAAAAACAGTAGCGTGATGTAAAGTCGAACTGTCATGACAAATTTGTTTTAATTAAACAACCATTGAACGCTAAAAAGCGTCTCTAAGGTATATTTTTCTATTAAATATTGTTTAATATTACGAACGAAGCCTAAAAAAGGTAGAAAAATGAGATCAAATATTTTTAGTAAACTAAGCTTTCTGTTTTTGTTTTTTTTCGGAGCTGCCCAAGGCCAGGTAGTTATCAACGAATACTCGTGTTCGAACATCACCGGTCCGACGGATGCTTATGGTCAGACTGAAGATTGGATAGAGCTGTATAATACCAGTGCTTCTCCCGTAAACCTCACAGGATATTATCTTTCAGACAAGGCAACAAACCTTCAAAAGTGGCCCATTCCAAGCGGAACGGTTCCCGCCAATGGATTTACAATGGTATATTGTTCAGGAAGGAGTACCGTCAACGGAACCCAGCTACATCCAAACTTCAAGCTCACACAAACGGATGGTGAATGGATCATTTTAACGAATCCTACCGGTACGGTGATGGACTCTATAAAAATTGTCCATATGACCAAAAACAACCACTCTGTTGGCCGGTCTACCAATGGAGCAGCAGATTGGAAGCTCTTCCTTGCGCCCACACCAAACGCAAACAATTCCGGGGCGGTCAATTTCTACACACCAACCCCAACATTTAGTGTGGCTCCAGGCTTTTATCCGGGTGTCCAGAACATAACTATTACTTGTTCAGATCCTACTGCAACTATTCGCTACACATTGGATGGCTCAGTTCCTACAACGGCTTCAAACACCTACACCGGTCCGATAGCTGTTTCAACTACCAAAGTACTCCGAGCAAAAGCCTTCTCTTCGAATGAACCCAGCTTCACAAAAACAGCAACCTATTTCATTAATGTTACGCACACCACACCTGTAATTTCAGTTTCTGGCGCGGGTTCAAATAGCGTTGCCACACTATTAGATGGAAACAGTTCCATAACACCGCAAGGTTCCTTTGAGCTCTTTGAAGAGGATGGTTCCTTTATTGATCAAGGAGAGGGTGAATTTAATAAGCATGGAAATGACTCTTGGGCTTATCCTCAAAGGGGGTTTGATGTTGTGATGAAGGACCAGTTTGGCTACAATGGAGATATTGACCACCAGATTTTCCCTAATAAAACAAGAACGGGCTTTCAGCGCTTGATTCTTAAGGCGGGAGCATCAGACAATTATCCGTTTGAAACAGGTGGTGCGCATATTCGTGACCCCTATGTACATACCCTTTCTCAAAAGGCTGGATTGAAATTAGATGAGCGCACGTGGAGACCTTGTGTCGTTTACGTAAATGGAGAATATTGGGGCGTATATGACATTCGTGAAAAAGCGGACGATGCAGATTTTACAGATTACTATTATGATCAAAATGAGTACAACCTACAATACCTAAAGACTTGGGGTGGCACATGGTCAGATTATGGTGGCGCACAGGCACAGACGGATTGGAATAACCTCAGAAATTACATTATGACCAACAACATGGCTAATCCGACAAACTTTGCATATGTCGACAGCTTGTTGAATTGGGAATCCTTGGCAGATTACTTTATGATCAATTCATGGACAGTAAATCAGGATTGGCTCAACTGGAACACGGCTTGGTGGAGGGGAATGAACCCGCTTGGTGACAAGAAAAAATGGAGATATACTCTTTGGGACATGGATGCCACCTTTGGTCACTACGTAAATTATACAGGAATTCCTGACAATTCTCCCGGGGCAGATCCATGCAATGCTGAAAGTTTGAATAATCCTGGTGGACAAGGGCATACTGACATTCTCGAGAAGCTGATCAATGAAAATCCAATCGTTGAGCAATACTACATCACCAGGTATGTAGATTTGATGAATACTTATTTTGATTGCCCATACATGATTCAACTATTGGATAGTATGGTAAATGAATTGGCGCCCGAAATGCCCGCTCAAATAGCAAGATGGGGTGGATCCCTGACTGGTTGGCAAAACAATGTTCAGGACATCAGAGATTTTATTAATGCAAGATGTCCGGGATTAGTCGGTGGGATGATAGATTGTTACAATCTCACAGGGCCGTTTAATGTAACATTTGATGTGTCCCCTGCATTGAGCGGTGAAATTAAAGTGAATTCAATGTGGGCTCCATCGTATCCCTGGGCGGCCGATTATTTCGGTGGAGTGGCAACAAATCTTGTCGCCAGGCCTTTTCCCGGATATATTTTCGACCATTGGGAGTACACTACCGGACCTCTTTCTCTCCCCGTGACTTCTGACACGAACAGTTTAAATATCAATGGCGTCGAGAACATTGTTGCATTTTTTGTTCTAGACAATGTTGATTCTGATACCGATGGTTGTTTAAATACGGTTGAACTCGCAGCGGGCACAGACCCGAACAATCCTGACACGGACGGAGATGGAGAGAATGATTGCGTTGAAATTGGATTCGACCCAGCCAATCCAATGGATACAGATGGTGACGGAACAATAGATGCGTTGGAGTCGGGGGTTACAGATACGGATGGTGATGGTGTCACGGACGAGCTTGACCCTGCCAATACAGACCCTTGCATACCTAATCCAAATGCCGGACCATGTGATCAAGATGGTGATGGGCTAACGAATTCACAGGAGACAACAGCAGGCACCGACCCGACCAATCCAAACACGGATGGGGATGCGTTCACGGATGGGCAAGAAGTTACCAATGGCTCTAATCCATTGGACCCATGCGATCCTGACGACACGCTTCCGGGATGCCAATTTGACACAGACGGAGATGGTGTCCTCGATGCTACGGAGACTTCTTCAGGAACTGATTTGAATGATCCATGCTCATACGTTATCACGGATGTGACGCAACCGATAGTTTCAGGTGAGGATTGCGATGAGGACGGCATTCTTGACATCACCGAAATAGCGGATGGTACCGATCCTTTTGATCCATGTGATCCAATGGATATGGGTGCGGATTGTATTGATGGAATTTATATTCCGACTGGTTTCTCTCCTGATGGAGAAGGAGATGCCGAGAATGAAACGCTTTATCTGATCGTGGGAAGAAATGTTGTTTCATTCACCCTTTCTATCTACGATCGCTGGGGAAATCGCATGGTAAATACGTCGGAAGAGAGTTTTGAATGGGACGGAACATTTGAGGGTAAGCCTTGTAATGCTGGCGTCTACGCTTACATCCTGGAAGTTCGTTTTGATGACAACACGTCCAAAACCCTCTCTGGAAACATTACCCTAATTCGTTGATGATGAAGAAAATCACCTTTATTCTTTCGACGCTTTTGATGGGGCAGCTGGCTGCTCAAGACATTCATTTTTCTCAAACAGCCCAAACACCCCTTTTGATAAACCCGGCTTGTGCAGGAGTGTATGATGGTTGGGAGCGGGTCAACGTAAACCACCGCAATCAGTGGCTAGGCGCAGCCACTCAGTTTATGACCTCCTCTGTTGCGGCTGACATTAATCTGGGAAAAGATGATTTCAGAGACAAAGCACACGTTGGATTAGGCCTTTTGTTTTATAATGATATTGGTGGAGACTCGAGGTTCGGCATGCAGACAGGGGCGCTTACACTGAGTGGAATCTTACCCGTAGGAGGTGGCCACACGATCTCCGCAGGTATCCAGGGTGGTTTTGGAAATAGAAGCGCGGATTTTTCAACACTTACGTTTAATTCTCAATGGAATGGCAACGCATATGATACGGATATTCAAACAGGTGAATCGGCGGGATTCAGCGGCTACCGTTACATTGATGCCTCCGCAGGCGCATACTATGTATATGATGCAAGTAAATCCAGCTTTCGCAGAAAAGATAATTTCAAACTTCAGGTTGGTCTCGGTGCGTTTCATTTAAACCGTCCGGCGCTCTCATTTTCCGGAATTACGGGAGACCGCATGTACCGAAAGTTTGTTGCCCACGCATCCGTCACCGCAGATATTTCCATGACCGATTGGTGTGTAGATGCGAGTGTTGTTCAGTCAATGCAGGGCCCTCATCAAGAAACGATATTAGGTATCATTTCAAAATATCGATTCAAAGACGGAACAAAAATCACCGGACATTCTCAGGACGCATACTTTGGTTTTGGGACATATTTCAGGGTCAATGATGCTATTTGTCCCACCATTCAATTAGATTGGAAAGGATTTCATCTCGGAATCTCCTATGACGCGACCATTTCCAAGATGCGAGAAGCGTATACAGGATCGTTAGAATTTTCTCTTGCCTACACCAATTTGAATCACGCCCTTTTTAAGTCGCGCAGAAAATAAGCTAGGAGCTACTTTTTATGAAAGATTTTAGAAATCCAATAATTCGTTTCCGAAAAAGGAAAAAGAGTAATAAATAGGGTATAATCATTAAGTAGAGAATTCCAATGTTGATGTTGGAACCAAAGGAGTTTTCGTCTAGCTCACTCCCTTGTTCAGATAAAAGTTTACACTGTGAACAACCTTGAGCAAACAGCTCGGGTTGAAGGCTGAAGATCAGTACCAGAATCAGTAAAAACAAATATTTTCTCTGCATACTGCAAAAATACGAATTTAAGTACTTGTCTTTTGAAACAGCTTTTGGTGTATTTTTGAAATGTGAGAAAATTTCTATTCATTGGTTGCTCAATTCTAATGCTGATTCTAAGTGTTGGATGCAACAATACGTCAAAATCAATTCAGCCAACCAGCGGCAATTTGGACAGTTTACTGAATCGTTATCCAGATAGCGTTGCGCTTTTAATTAAACGTGGGCAGAGGGATTTTGAAAGACAGAAATTTGATAAAGCACAAGCCGACGCAGCAAGGGCCTTTCGTTTAGACAGCAATAATCTCGACGCGAGAGAGTTGTTTGCGGATGTGATGAACAATAAGCCCGAAAGGCAATTAACGACAGATGTTTCAGCGGCTCAACGGCATTATAAAGTTATTCTCAAAAAAAGACCAAAATCAACAAAAACGTTGGTTTCATTAGCCTCTACTTATGCCCAGCAAATGGATTTTGAGGAAGCTTTTAAATGGATAAACAAGGCATTACGGATAGATAAAAAGTACCGTGATGCGTATATCATGAAGGGTTCGATTTATATTTTTCTGGACAAACGCGACCTTGCTAAATCGTCCTATGAAACAGCAGTACAGCAAGACCCGAAATTCTTCAAAGCATACTTGATGTTAGGCGCGCTCTATGAGTCTGAAAAAAATCCTATTTGTATAGAATACTACCGAACAGCGGTAAAGCTGCAACCCAAAAACACTGAAGTACTTTTTTCTCTTGCATTTGCCTATCAGGTATTTAACGAACCCGCTAAGGCGCTCGCATTATACCGAAGAATGCTCCGTGTAGATCCAGAGTATTATCAGGCATTGAACCAAATTGGAGTCATCAAACAGCATAACTACAAAGAAATTGACAGTGCCATTTATTACTATAATTCAGCGATTCAGTCCGAACCACGTTTTGTGGAGGCATGGCATAATTTAGGGTCTTGTTACGAGGAACAAGGAGATGTGACAAGAGCTCTACAGTCTTACGGCAAAGCACTTAAATATGATCCTGAGTTTAAGTTGTCGCGTGATCGAGCCGATAAATTAAAAAATGAACTTTAATCTTCGTCTGATACAAGTTTTTTCGGACGCCTTGATTCCGGTGTTGGGTTACCTATTTTGGGAATGGGATCTTTTCTTCATAGTTTTATATTACCTTCTTGATTTGTTTGTCTCAGAGATTTTTATGCATTTTAAGAGCCGAAAAATATGCCTGACCCAAGGAGGCGGAATGATGAAGCCCGTGGGGTACATTCTAACAGGCATGGTGATCGTAACTAGTGTTTTGTTTTTGCTTCGCATATTTTTTTTAAGTCTGCATCCGGAAATGAATATGGTGTCTGAAGCCATCGAATTCTGGCAATATAAAGACCTGGGTATTCAACAGGGGTATTTGCTGCTACCCTTATTGGCTCTTGTTGGTTACCAGCGTTATAAAGTTGAATTTATAAAGCCAGGGCTTCATAAAAAACTGTCCCTTCAAATACTCTGGATGATGCACTACAGAGAGCTCTTGGTTCTAATGGCGTGTGTTGGTTTAATCACTGCCATAAGTTTTTTCATCCTTTTCCCTGAATGGGTTTATTTGATCTTACTTCTTGGTGGCACAAGTGCTTTTCAGCTCAGGCGCTAACGGTTTTTTGAAAGCCATCGGGGCAAAAGAATCGACCCAATCAGTAAATAGCTGTAGTAGGAGAGTATCCTCCAGAGAAATGCGAGCACAAGAATAATTAATGTTGACCCGCCAAGCGCCCCCAACAATTCACTGAAAGCATATTCAGCCACACCACTGCCGCCAGGGGTAGGACTCATTCTCATAAATAACCAGAGGATAAATTGTTTTGCAAGAATAAGAAGGTGTCGCGTCGCGTCCAATGGAAGGAACGCTGCTAAAAGGAAATTAATAACTAGAAACCTAGAAACCCAACTTCCAAAAGTTGCACCGGTAAGCTGCAGCCAAAAAAAGATTCTGTATGTTCTCATTTCTTTCGTTGCCTCCTTTAGGTCGCTGGTAAATCGATCTACTGCAAGTTTCCACCGCTTTAGAATCGGCAATGAAAATATACCTAACAAAAGCCTCGGGATAAGCCCGGGTAAAATGAAAACTGATAAGAAGAAGAACAGAAAAACACAAAAAAACACTCCATATCCCATCCAGAAGAGATATTCTGCCATAGAATTTGCAGGAAAAATAAGGGTGCTGTCAAAGAACAGAAAAACCAAAGGAATCATTATGCAGAAGAAGAAGTTATCAAGCATGGCAGTAACCAGAACCATTGTGGTACTTTTGCTCAAGGGTATCTTTTCTCTGTTGAGAATAAACATCGCCACAGCTGCGCCGCTCATTACGCCCGGAGAAAGTGCGGAAGCGAATTCCCAGAGCATTATAGTTTGAAAGCTTGATTTCCACGAAAGGCTATGATTAGAGAGTACACGGATGCGGATCATATAGAACACATCCCGTAGCCCCATAAAAAGTAGTGCGCCTCCAATGAAAGCAAAGGACGCCCCAGTCCAATGTATCGAATAGAACACATCCGTCAACTGTTCTTTCCGATACTCTCCGGATGCACACAAATAAAATTCCTTTTCCAGGCCAAGGTCAACAATTCCGTTATGATTTTTATCTTCCCAACAATGCGATCCCGCGCCTTTACTCACAGAAATAAAGCGCGTCTGAGTCAAATTCAGATAAAACAGAATCCCCACAACAAGGATTCCCACAGATACACCGATCCAGATCTTCCATTGTTTACCAGAGAAATGGGTGCTCATTTATTTCCCTACTTTAATTGGAACCGAAATGTCCCAGTTTGCTCGAACACGGACAGTACCGTAATTGATGATCTCTTCTGGTTGCAACAACCTTGAGACATTACCCGTATCCCAGAAACCATTGCCATTAGAATCTAAAATAATCCGGATTTTATACTCTCCCGGAACGAGATGTTGGAATTGTATTGGTCCCGGATCACTGGTAAAACGGGAGTCAATGAGTTCTTTTTCTTTAAACACCTCTACGATAAGCTTGCTTTCAAATCCTTCAGGAACGACGATGAGGTTCCCAAGCTCTTTAAGCTCACGGATCTCAAAAGAAGTCGAAAAAAACTTACTCATCCCGAAAATGGATCCCACGTCAAGTTTAAGCACAAATTTTCCGCTGGATGCAGGAAATATTTTCAAAAGATCATTCTCTACAACAACTCTAAATCCGATTTTTGAAATACTGTCATTTTCTTTGTTGAGGATGATTTTACTCGTATCCACTTCCTTTAGGATGCTGTTGAATTGAAGAACAATGGGGCTTGACGGTGACAGAATTCCGGATGACAGTACCACGGGCATGAGTGGGACTGAGCGTTCAGATTGGGTTACCCGAAGAACAGAAGAATCTACTTTTTCCCCTTCCGAAACTGCCAATAGGTTGTTTTGAAGCACGCTGTCTTTAGGAAAGAGTCTATAGGTAAGAGCGTTTATTTTTCTGTATTCTTCTTTAGCAAGCGTTCTTCCATTTAATGTGAGATTAATCTCGTTCATCGGGGATGTGAGGCCCAGCTCAAATGCTTCCGGCCCTTTAAATTCGAATTTGGAAATCATTTTTTCTGACTCAGGTGTGAAAACGGAAAGCATCAGAGTGTCTCTTTTTTCAATTGAAATTCGCACTGAGTCACTCACAAATCCCTGAATTTCAGCCGCACCAATTTTTAAGTCCCTGTTCTCGTCTTTAAAAGCCTTTATAGCATAAGTGCCAGCGGTCAGATAGGAGAATTCTGCCAAGCCCATTTTATCGGATTGCGCAAAATAACGAGGCGTTAAACTGTCTTGTGCCCGGTAGAGCCCCACGAAAACATCAGAAACAGGGCTATTACTCAAGGCGTCTCGAATAAATACGGCTGTGGTGAGTGTATCTATTATTTTTCCTGTCGAGAACACATAACTAAATAAAGTTGAGTTATCCTCTGTAACATCCTTAACGGCATTATTGAAATAAATGGCATAGGTTGTATTTTCTTTCAGAGGATCTTGCCATTCAACAGTAAGCACTTTTTTTTGAATAGAACATTTGAGCTTGGTATCACCCGGAACAATAAAAATATTTTCAGAAGGAGCGTTTAGCTGAATGTATTCATCAAAAAAGAGTTGAATGCGATTTCCAGAGAACAATGTTGAACCATTTTGTGGCTCGCAACGAACCGGTTCTGGCGCGGTGTAATCTACATCTCCACCGGTTAGAAATCCAACTTGTGCACAGCCTGTAAGGACTGCCACGCCCAAAAAAATCAAAGTTGACCGGAGAACCATTGAAAAAAGTGTTCTAATTCGTTTTTATCAGTTTCACTGAAATCATTCAACTGTTCACTGTCCAGATCAAGTACTCCCCAAACAGTATCGTCTTTGTGTTTTAAAGGAACTACTAACTCACTTTGGGAACGGGAGCTGCAGGCAATATGGCCGGGAAAAGCATTAACGTCTCCAACCAAAAGCGATTCCTTTCTCTCCCAAGCGGTTCCACACACACCTTTACCCATACGGATACGCGTACATGCAATAGGTCCCTGAAAAGGCCCCAGCACTAATTCATCTTCCTTTACAAGATAGAACCCAACCCACAAAAAATCAAACGTTTCCTTGATCGCTGCCGCAAGGTTGGCCAGATTAGCCGTTAGGTCCCTTTCTCCTGTGACAAGCGCCTGCATTTGCGGGAGCAATGTCTTGTATTTCTCCTCTCGTGTACCTGAAACATGTATTAGTTCTTCTGCCATAAGGAAAAGTTTTCTTGAGCAAATTTGCCTTAATTAAACCGATTCTCCAATTTTTTGCGTATCTTCAGAAGACAAACCATTATTTATGCAAAGCGAATTATCATTGGAAAAGGTCTTGTTTCTCGATATAGAAACAGTACCACAATATTATTATTTTGAAGAATTACCCGAAGAAGCGAAATACCTTTTTGAGGCAAAGTCACGATCAAAAATAAAAGAAGACAAGACGGTTTCTGAAGTGTACAATGAGTCAGCCGGAATACTCTCAGAATTTGGGAAAATAGTTTGTATATCTGTTGGCTTCATAAATGAAACCCGAACGGGTAGACAAATGCGGGTTAAATCATTTTATCACGACGATGAAGAGACGCTCCTTAAACAATTTAAAAACTTGTTAGATGAACACGGAGATGTAAAATATCATGCGCTTTGCGGTCACAATGCCAAAGAATTTGATTTCCCGTACATCTGTCGTCGCATGCTGATTCATGGAATGCGCTTGCCTAAAATGCTTGACATATCTGGAAAAAAGCCCTGGGAAATAAAACATCTCGACACGATGGAATTGTGGAAATTCGGGGACTATAAGGCCTATACCTCTCTGGCGTTGTTGTGTCACGTGTTTAATATTCCAACGCCAAAAGATGATATTACAGGAGCAGACGTCGCCAGAGTTTATTACGAAGACAAGGGATTAGAAAGAATAAAAACCTACTGCGAAAAAGATGTGGTAGCCTTGATTCAATTGTTTTTACGAATGAAAGGGGAATCCATGATCGAAGAGGGGGAAATCTTTCATGTTTAGGAGCTCAACCCACTAAACCTCCTTGCTCAACTCTGTATGTCTTTGCAGGAAATTTTTCGACCATACGAAGATCGTGGGTAGCCATTATCACCGCCGATTTTTCCTCTTTTGAAACGGCGAGTAAAAGCCGCATAACCTCTTCGGACGTTTCAGGATCGAGGTTGCCCGTCGGTTCATCTGCAAGTATGATGGCGGGCTTATTTAGCAAGGCTCGGGCAATTGCAACACGTTGTTGTTCTCCACCAGACAACTGATGTGGCATGGAATTCATTTTAGCTTCGACACCTGTGAGTTGAAGCACTTCCTCGGCCCGCTTTTCCATCAATTGAAGATCTCTCCATCCTGTTGCGCCAAGAACAAATAAGAGGTTGTCTTTTACCGATCTGTCTGTGAGCAGTTGAAAGTCTTGAAAAACGATTCCGATCTTTCTCCGTAAAAGCGGGATATCCTTTCTGCGCAGGCTCTTTAAATTGAAACCGGCAACGGAACCCTCTCCTTCCTTCAAGGAAAGCTCTCCATATATAATTTTGAGAAGGCTGGATTTTCCACTTCCCGTTCGACCAATGAGATAAATGAATTCAGTTTCATTTACGGTAAGATTGACATGATTCAGTACGGTTCCCGAATCCTGAACCACTTTGACATTTGAAAGTTCAATTACGCTTTGCACAATTTGACAATTTTAAGTGTAAAAGTCAGAAATAGTTGAACTGTTCAGATTCATGAGTTGTAATTATCTTAACAGAATTCGGTTTAAAACTTTTACAGAGTCAGTCAGGGCGCCGCGGGCACGGGATTAATTTTACTTGATTAAAAATAGTTTGATATGAAGCGTTTGATCGCTGTTTTAATTTTGTTCCTAAGCGTTACTGTTTCAGCTCAGACCTCAGAAAAGTACAACAGCGAATATGCGCCTTTTTTTCGAGCTGAAGAGCTGTTCCAAAAGCAACAATACGCCGCAGCCCGCATTGAATTCAGAAATTTCATGGTTGGTTTCAATCATCCCGAGGACCCCATGTTTGTCAAAGCCCGATACTACGAGGGCTTATCTGCACTAGAGCTTTTTAACAATGATGCTGTTGAGCTACTCTCAGACTTTGATAAAGACTATCCTGAAAGTATTTATAAAAACCAGATTGCCTTTCGTTTGGGAAGGTATTTTTATCACAAGAAAAACTTCAAGGATGCCTTGGACTGGTTTAACAAGACAGGACCATCAGACTTAGATGTTGAGGATAGGGAGGAATATCATTTCAAGCGCGGATATTCAAATTTTCAGGAAAAGAACTATGCAGATGCACGCAGTTCATTCTTGGAAATAAAAGACGGACAGTCCCCATACGCGTCTCCGGCGCTCTACTATTTTAGCCACATTGCATATTCAGACAAATATTATAATCTGGCTCTTGAAGGTTTTCAAAAATTAGAGAGCTCGGAGTCTTTCGGAAAAAAGGCCCCTTATTACATCGCTCAGATTTATTACCTCCAGGGCAAGTATAAAGAGGTAACCGATTACGCTCCCAAAATCATTGATTCATCCAATGTGTTTAACCGGTCAGATTTATTTCACCTTATAGGGGATTCATATTACAGAACTTCTCGTTACGATGAGGCAGTTCCATATCTTCAAGAGTACTACGAAAAAGCGAATACAACGCGCGACGATGAATATGTTTTAGGCTACTCTTATTTCAAGAGTGAGCAGTACGAACGTGCAATTAAGATCTTTGATAAGGTCAAGCGGGAGAGGGATAGTCTCGGTCAGGCAGCCTTCTATCACATTGCGGAATGTTACCTAAAGTTGGATAAACTTGCTCCGGCGAGAGCCGCCTTCAAGGAGGCTGCAGAAACAAATGGAGATCCGGTCATGCAGGAAGATGCATTGTATAATTTTGCCGTGCTCTCCTACAAATTGGATATCAACCCATTCGATGAGTCTGTGCGCGCCATGGAGCAGTATCTGAATAAATATCCAAACTCAAAACGCAAAAACGACATCAATCAATACCTTGTTAATGTGTATACCACAACCAACAATTATGAAAAAGCACTGGCTAGCTTGGATAAAATTCCGGAAAAGGACAGCAGGCTGAAAGGAGCATATCAATTGGTGGCATTTAATCAGGGGGTAAAATTCTTTCAAGAAAACAATTATACAAAGTCCCTTGCCTCTTTTGCATTGTCTGAGAAATACCCGATTGACCCTGCTATTTCGGTTGGATCAAAATTCTGGTCCGCTGATGCGCTGTTCCGTTCAGGCAATAACGAACAGGCCATTAAGGGTTTTAGAGAGGTTGTTTCAATGCCCCTCGCAGGAAAATTAAAGGCAGATGCATATTATAATTTAGGCTATGCCTACCTTAAGAAAAAAGACCTAGACCTCTCCATTGAGGCATTCAGAATGTTTGTTGAGCTCCCGACGAATAATAAAACAAAACTTGCAGATGGATACATGCGCGCGGCGGATGGGTATTATATGACCCGACAGAATGAGAATGCACTCAGATACTACAAGTCGGCACTTGATCTCAATTCGGGCTTTGAAGACCAGGCCATCTTCTATATGGCTAAGACGTATGGTTTTTCAGATCGGATGAAAGACAAGATCACAATGCTTTTGGATATCATCAACAACTATCCCAACTCAAGGTATGTGCTTCAATCTGTCTATGAAGTTGCTTTGAGCTACAAAGCCATGTCTGAGCTCGACAAGTCCAAGCGTTATTTTGAGCAAATTCTAAATGACTATCCCAACTCAGATCTTGTGGTCTCGGCTAAAATAGAAATAGCAGATATTCATTATAAAAAGTGGGAATATGCGCAGGCGGAGTCCGCATACAAACAACTGTTGCTCACCAATGGCGATGACAGGGATGTTTGTGAAAAAGTAGTTCGTGGTCTTGTTGACGTTTATGCAGCGCTCAAACAGCCTGAAAAAGCAAGTGACATTGCTGCTCAGTATGCTTGTGCTAATATTAGTGTTGACGAGCGGGAAGGATTGTTTTATTCGCCTGCAATAGAGGCATATCGCGACAGTTCTTTTTCTTCTGCTATTCCGCTTTTCGAGAAATACATTGAGCGTTTTCCGGAAGGAAAATACCGAATAGACGCCACGTTCTATCTGGCAGAGGCTTGTTTTTCAACAGCCCAAACGGATAAAGCCATGGAAAATTATGCGCGAGTCCTAGCTTTACCAAACAACACGTATACAGAATATTCAGCGTCAAGGCTTGCACAGTATTACTACAATAACGGGAAATACGAATTGGCCATATCAGCGTATCAAAAATTAGAAGCCACGAGCTCAAAACCATCTGTCATTTTCAATGCGAAGCTTGGGTTAATGCGCTCTAATTTTAACATTGAGAACTGGACAAATGCGGCCCTCTATGCCAAACAAGTGATTCAAAGCTCTCAAGCTACAAATACCATTAAGCTTGAGGCAGAATATGCAAATGGGATGTCTAACTTTTACCTGAACAATTTCGAACTGGCAAAACCATCCCTTGAGTACGTGGTGAAAAACACGACTACGTCATGGGCTTCTGAAGCAAAATACTCTCTTGCTGAGGCTGCATTTAAATTGTCTGATCTTGACAAGGCAGATTCAGAAATTAGGGCGCTCATGAAAATGAAGCCTGCCTATAACTATTGGATAGCGAAAGCTTTGATTCTTCAAACACGGGTATTGATCGGCAAGGAAGACCTTTTCCAGGCAGAGCAAACACTCAAATCTGTTTTAGACAATTATCCGGACAAAGAGGATGGAATTATTTCAGAGGCAAACGAACTGTGGGACGAGCTTATGCAGCTGAAAAACCCTGCTAAAGCGGTCGAGCAGGAGGCCGAGGGCACGATTGATGTTAACGAAGGAGGCAATTAATGATGAAAAAAACAATTTATTTTACCCTTTCCTTTTTATTGATTAGCTCATTCCTAAATGCTCAGGGAGGACAAGACATGATCGAATTGCCCGGGGTTGGAAACAGGACAATTGAGCCTGCATATAGAATGAATGAGAACCCTGCCATTATCGATACGGTTATTGCTTCTCAAATTGTGAGCTATCCTCTATTGGCAGTACAAAGACCCACAAAACTGGAGGTTGAGCCAATCCTTCCTGCCACAATTAAAACGGAGAGCCAATTGGATCAACTGTACAACACCTATGTGAAATTGGGTGTTGGTTCGGAGTTAATGCCGCTCGGGGAAATCTATTTCGACTCTAAAAGATCCCGTAAATTCCTGTATGGAGCACACGCCAAACATTTAAGCTCGTTTGGCAATATTTCTTCCTATCCGCCTGCACGATTCGACCGGACACAAGTCGGACTTTATGGCAGGCTCTCTGAAAGCAAATATTCTTTGAATTCAGAGTTATATTACTCCAACCAAGGATTACACTATTATGGCTATCCCTTGCCCGAAGGATTGACCACTGACTCGATAAATCGTGACCAGATAGCACAGCGTTATCAGGATTTTGGAGGACGGGTTGCGTTTCGTTTTCATCCAAAAGACAGCACCAGATTTAATTATTACGCCTCATTTGGATATAATAGATTTGGTTCAAAAGCACCCGCAGATTCCCTAGATGATTGGCGAGTTAAAGAAAATCATGTTGATTTTAATGCCGGCTTGAAATACCGCTCCGGAAAAGAAGTTTACAAACTCGACATGCGTGTGAATCATAATGGGTATGCATATGGTTCCCCAGGAGATACGTTGGCAACTTATCTTCTCTCCCCATTGCCATTTCTTCAGAAAGGAATTGATACCTCAATCACTAGAAACAATACTATAATTGGTCTAAGCCCAACGATTTCCACGTACCTTAAAGACAATAGATTCAGGGCACAAATAGGAGTTGATTTGGCAGTGGACATCGACACTAAAGCAAAGTTTTATGTGTACCCATTGGCTGAATTGAAGTATTCCATGTTCAATGATATTTTTATTCCTTACTTAGGAGTTAAAGGAGGATTAAATCAGCTTTCATTTAAATCACTAGCTGTACAAAATGAATTTATGCTTCCAAATGTTCACATGAGAAATGAGAACAGGGTGATAGATCTTTACGGGGGAATAAAAGGAACATTGAGCAAGCGAATTGGCTTTAATTTTGGGGCGAGTTTTGCGCGCATTCGTGATAAAGCATTTTTCATTTCAGACGATCAGTTTTCTCTGCGCAACAAATTCGACCTGGTTTACGATACGTTAAACCTGACCACATTAGAAGGAAGTATTTCTTATCAGCTCCGTGAAAAACTTAAAATTGATGCCATAGGCAAGTTTTATTCATACGAGCTGAATCAGCTCCGGTATGCATGGAACGCTCCGATCTGGGAAATCACTTTACGCGGGGGATACAACTTATTTGATAAATTTTTGATTAACCTTGATTTGCATGTAGAGGGGGGGAGAAAAGCACAATTTTACTCAAATGCTCAGTTTGAGTTAGGTGGTCAGCAAACAGGCAAACCAATTGACGTGTGGGTTACTGTTCCAAATGTGCAGACGCTTGGTTTTATTACGGATGTGAATCTTGGACTAGAGTATCGTTACAACAAAAGAATTTCAGCATTTCTTCAATTGAACAATCTCGCCTCTCAGCGGTATATGCGCTGGTACAATTATCCTGTGCAGATCTTCCAGATTATGGGTGGGGTTACGGCAAGATTTTAATTTTCTTCTTCTTCCTCTTTCTTTTCCTTTGGGAAATAAACCCTCTGACGGATTAACATAGTTACAACGCCAACAGAAATAGAGGCGTCAGCCAAGTTCCATATTGCAGGGAACACTTCTCTTCCTCCAAGCCCTGGAACCCATTGAGGCCAGAGCGCCTGGAATTTGAACATATCCACTACGTTCCCCAACAGGAATCCGGTATGTCTTGTCTCGATTTCTCCGAAAATACCGCAATCTGTTTTGATTCCTGATCCCTCTAGATGGTTAAAGCCCATACATGGATCATAGGGGAATAAAAAGTCATAAAACATAGAGTCGATGAGGTTGCCCGTTGCTCCGGCGAGAATCAATCCAATGACAATTAGAAACTCAAGTTTAGCACCCTTTTTTGATTGTTTGAATAGATAAATGATCATTCCTGTAATCGCGCCCAAACGGAAAATACTTAAGGCAAGCTTGTGCCAAATTTTATTTCCAAAGGTGGTCCCAAACGCCATTCCTTGATTCTCAATGTATTCGAGCACAAACCAATCTCCGAGCAAATTGAACCCCCCACCAGGCTCGTTGAGGTAGCGAGTTTTAACCCAAATCTTGATCGCTTGGTCTAAAATCAAAATGAGGGCTACTAGAGCCCCCACAATCAAAAGATTTTTTTTCGAAATATTATTTATTTTGAGCATTTTTCGCATCGATACTCATAGTTGCGTGTGGCACAAGGCGCAAACGTTCTTTTGGTATTAGTTTTCCAGTAACACGACATATCCCGTACGTTTTATTTTCAATACGCACTAATGCGGCCTGTAAACTTTGGATAAACTTTTCTTGTCTGGCAGCTAGTTGCGCCACCTCTTCTCTGGACAACGTTTCACTTCCGTCTTCCATCATGTTGAATGTGCGACCTGTATCGTCGGTTCCGTGATCGTCGTTGTGAGAAAGGGACCCGATAAGTAGTCCATAATCCTCCTGTGCTTCTTTAAGCTTATTCTGAATTAACGTCTTAAATTCGGCTAATTCGGCATCAGAATATCTTGTTTTTTCCTGTGACATAGTGTTTTAGAAAAAGAATTTTTAATGTAAAAACGCGCAAATATAATCGAAAATGAAAAAGAAAGCTTAAAATAACAGCAATAGCCAAAAATATTAAGCAGGATCACTTCAAATCATAATTAAGTATCTTCGTGTCATGGTTGGAATTTTTACAGGAAACAGGGCAGGGGTTCTCTTATTACTACCCTTCATTGTAGTTCTGTATCACTTAATTAATCATTTTTCTGGAGGACACTACCGGCCTCAAGTCGCAAATATGGGATTCTGGGGCGCAGATTACTTTCTAACACCCCTGATTTCAGAAATTTGTGCCGCTGTTATTGTTGTGTTGAATGCGATTGGCATCAATATGATCTATAATTCTAATGAGTTTTATGAGAGAAACACTTACATTTCCTCATTGCTCTACGTGGTTTTCATGAGTTTTTATCATTCTTTCTATAGTGTGGATGGACTCTTAATCGCCCATACTGCCCTTATTCTTTTGATTTCTCAGATATTTAGACTTCGTCAAAATGAAGATGGCCGCACAGCGGTATTCAATGCTGCTATCTTTGGAGGACTCGCCGCTACATTTCATCCACCCATGATTGCCGTGTTTCCTTTCGTGCTTGTCATGATCTGGAATATCAGACCCTTTATTGTCCGTGAATTCTTTCTGGCGCTCTCCGGATTTGCAATTCCACTAGTTTATGCTTATACCTATTTTTGGTATACCGGTCAAAAATTGAAATGGGATATTCTCCAGCAAGTAAGTGATTTTTACAAGGAACAGACGGATTTTTATGTGACCTCAGGACTTTTCGTTTTTTTGATAGTGCTGAGCTCGATCAGTATTCGAAATAAAACCCAAAAGTCTTCTATTCGTTTGAAAAAGTTGGTGAACATACTGTGGTTATTGATGGCCATTGGGTTTTTGTATGGAATGATAGACTTATTATTTTTCGACCAAATGGAGCGGTTCAGTTTTCTTATGGTACCCATGGCCTTCTTTTTATCCTTCTCTTTCATGGACAAAAAGCTCTCGGCTCCCGCGTCGGTGTTGTTCTATTTAACCTTCGGGTATTCGTTGATTAATTTTTTCTTTTAAGCCCATTCAATCATTCATTATTAACTACCTTTGAGCAGGTTGTTCGCCTATTTATTTGACTGTTATGAAGTTCGGTGTAGTTACTTTTCCAGGTTCAAATTGCGATGAAGACATGGTATATGTCCTTCATAATGTGCTTAATCAGAAGGTTGAGCGCCTATGGCATAAGGATACGGACCTAAAAGGGGTAGATTTTGTCGTTTTGCCCGGAGGGTTTTCCTACGGAGATTATTTACGCTCCGGGGCCATAGCAAGATTCTCGCCCATCATGGGAGAGGTGGTTGCGCACGCTCAAAAAGGCGGGTACGTACTTGGGGTGTGTAACGGTTTTCAGATTCTTACAGAATCCGGACTTTTGGAGGGTGCACTTTTACATAATAACAATCAAAAGTTTATCTGTAAAAATGTGTTTTTGAAACCGGTATCAAAAACAGCGGCAATTACACGTGGATTGTCGGATGCTGAAGCGTACAAAATTCCGATAGCTCATGGTGAGGGCCGATTTTATGCGCCAGAGGATATGCTCAAAAGCATTCAGGATAATGACCAGGTCCTTTTTCAGTATTGTTCGGAGGAGGCAGTGGTCTCAGATGAATCGAATCCGAACGGCGCATTGAATAACATTGCTGGAATCACAAATAAAAAGAAGAATGTTTTCGGAATGATGCCACATCCAGAGCGTGCTGCAGATAGGGATTTGGCAAATGAAGACGGGCGAAAACTATTCGAATCGTTGCTTAAATATTGCCAATAAATCATGAGGGTATTATTATTGGGTTCCGGCGGAAGAGAGCACGCCATGGCATGGAAAATTTCGCAAAGCTCCATGTTGGAGGAATTATTCATAGCTCCGGGAAATGCTGGAACCAGGAATCACGGAAAAAATATCGAGCTAAGCCCGACAGATTTTAAAGCGGTAAAGGAGTTTGTTCTTTCGAATGAAATTAACATGGTGATCGTAGGTCCTGAAGAGCCACTTGTGAACGGCATCCATGATTTTTTTCTCGGGGATGAAGCACTTCGAAATGTGCCGGTAATTGGCCCCTCAAAACAGGGAGCACAATTGGAAGGAAGCAAAGATTTTGCAAAACAGTTCATGTTTAAACACGGCATACCAACCGCAAAGTATGCAACGTTTACACCTGATACGGTCGAACAGGGATGTCTTTTTCTTGAAGGCATGAAGTCCCCGTACGTGCTAAAAGCAGATGGTCTCGCAGCAGGAAAGGGCGTGTTGATTCTTGAAAATCTTGATGAAGCGAAAAAAGAACTGAGATCGATGCTTACCGGCGGTAAATTTGGTAAGGCAGGCTCGAGAGTTGTGGTGGAACAGTTTCTCAAGGGTATTGAGCTCTCTGTTTTTGTGCTGACCGATGGGCAATCCTACAAAATCCTTCCTGAAGCGAAAGATTACAAACGCATAGGTGAAGGTGACACTGGCCTGAATACAGGGGGCATGGGCGCGATTTCCCCAGTTCCTTTTGCCGATAAAACATTTTTAGACAAGATAGAAAACCAAATTATTATCCCAACCATAAAGGGCTTGAGAAGTGATGGCATTTCATATAAAGGGTTCATTTTCTTTGGCTTGATTAATGTCAAGGGGGAGCCTTTTGTCATTGAGTACAATTGCAGGATGGGCGACCCAGAAACTGAAGTAGTTATGCCTCGTTTGAGGTCAGATATTTTAGATCTTTTTGAAGGCGTGGCTTCCAATACTTTGTCAGAAAGAGATATTCAATTTACAGAAAAATGTGCCGCAACGGTAATGATGGTTTCCGGAGGGTATCCCGAAGACTATGAAAAGGGCAAACAGATTTATGGATTGAATACCATTGGTGACAGCATGGTTTTTCATGCGGGCACCATGTCTGATGGCCCTGCTGTTCTCTCAGCTGGAGGCAGGGTCCTTGCAGTCACTTCCTATGGTAAAAATCTTACCTCAGCACTTGAAAGATCATACTCATCAATTGAGAATATAGAATTTGAAGGTGCCTATTACCGGAAAGATATTGGATTTGATGTACTGAAAAGCTGACGTTTTTACATTTAATTGAATGGACCACTCTTCCTCGTATGTCATAATATTAATCGCCCTTGTTTTTTGTGCGTTTTTTTCTGCGATGGAAATTGCTTTTCTTTCCTCCAACAGATTGCGCATAGAGCTTGAACGGAGCAAGGGAAGTCTTCGTAGTCGGGTGATTGATATCTTTTACGGAAAAGACACATTTTTTATTGCTTTGCTTCTTTTAGGAAATAATGTTGCGCTGGTCTTGTTCGGAATTTCGTCGGCTGAAATTTTATCTCCAGTAATCGTATCATGGGGGATAGAATCGGCATTTTTAATTTTATTGCTCCAAACCCTTCTTTCAACACTGCTTGTTCTGTCCGTAGCTGAATTTCTCCCAAAAGCATTGGTACAAATCAATCCTAATGGCTTTTTGAAAATAGCTACCTTCCCAATGTTTGTGGTTTATGCGGTACTTTATTTGCCTACCCATTTGATTATGGTTGTGAGTAATGTGTTTTTGAAATTACTTAAAATTAGCGGGAAAACACATGCAAAAGTATTTACTAAAATTGATCTCGAACATTTTGTACATGACTTGTCTAATCGTATTCACGAGGAAGAAGATTTAGGGAAAGAAATGCAAATTCTTCGAAATGCACTCGATTTTTCAAACATAAAGGCGCGCGACTGTATGATTCCAAGAACTGAAATCATTGCGGTCGAAGTGGATGAAGACATGGGGGTTTTGAAGAAAACCTTTATTGAAAAGGGACTTTCGAAAATACTTATTTATCGTGAGTCCGTTGATAACATAATTGGATATGTCCATTCTTTCGCCATGTTTGATCGACCCGAGTCTATAAAAGAGGTCTTGATGCCTATTCGTTTTGTGCCTGCCGCTACGTCTGGAAAAGAGCTGCTCCAACTATTTAGCAAACAATCCGGTAATATCGCTGTGGTGGTTGACGAATACGGAGGTACCGCTGGCGTTGTGACCATAGAAGATGTGATAGAGGAGATTTTTGGGGATATCGAGGATGAATACGACTCAGAAGTATTAACAGAGGAACAACTATCTGAAAAAGAGTTTCGCTTCTCAGCTAGAATAGACATTGATTACCTAAATCAAAAATTCAATCTAGGCTTCCCTGAGTCAGATGAGTATGATACGCTTGGTGGCTTTATCTTACATGAATTGGAAACAATTCCTGAAATCGGTGAAACTGTGGTTACACAAAGGCACACTTTGGTCATAGAAGAGGTTACGGAACGGCGTATAGAACTCGTTCGTGTGGTTGTTCATTGATGCGGCCGGGATTCGTTTTCATACTGTCATTTCTGGTGTCTTTATCTTTAAATGGTCAGTTCGACCGGAGAAGTAAAAAGTACAGATTACCTTCTGAGCTTAGAGAAATTTCAGGCCTTGCTGTATTAGGCGATACCCTTTTGGCGGCAATCAATGACGGCGGAAACAGCCCGGAGATTTATTTTCTAACCCTAAATGGATCCCTTGTAAAACGCACAACTGTTCTTGGATCCCAAAATATTGACTGGGAGGATTTGGCCTGTGACACAAGGGGTAATTTATTTATTGCTGATGTGGGAAACAATCTAAATAATCGAACAGATCTTCACATTCTAAAAATCTCCATTTCAGAGGCTTTATGGCAAGATAGCGTTGTCGCTGCGCGGATCGATTTTTCCTATCCGGATCAAGGAGCATTTCCACCTCCGGAGAGTGACCATAGGTTTAATTGTGAGGCGATCTATTGGAACAATGATTCATTATTTTTGATTACGAAAAATGAATCCAAAATTCAGTTTAAAAAAGGATGGAACAGGTCGCCTAGGGTTTATAGTGTATCAGATCAGCCAGGACCTCAACGTGCACAACTCAGAAGTGAAAACGTACTTAAAGGCTTTCGTTTCAACCGTAAAGGCATATCTGAGCTTGTCACAGGAGCAGATTTTAAGAATGGACGACTTGTTCTTCTTACCTATTTTAAATTACTTTGTTTCGGCGCCTGGAATTCAGAAATTCAAACCCTAAAGGTACTGTCATTTTTTAGGGTGTTGCAACGAGAAGCAATCACACTTTCTGAAAACGGGTGGGTGTACATTGGCGCAGAACACCATCGATTGCTAGGAGGACCATTTTTAATAAAAAAACGCATAAATGCAGATTAAGCTTAAAGAATATGATGCGGTAATCTTCGATATGGACGGTGTTCTTATAGACTCTGAACCCTTATGGAAAATTGCGATGGAGGAGGTTTTTCGCTCAACTGGATCAACTTTATCCAAAACGGATTTTCAAAAAACCACTGGATTACGTATCGATGAGGTGGTAAAGTACTGGCACCAGGAGGAGGGATGGAAAATTCCTGTAACAACAGTAGAGCAGGAAATTATAGGCAAAATGACAGAGTTGTTGCGGGAACACGGTAAACCGCTTCGTGGAGTTATGGATACATTAAATTTTTTAAGAGAACAGAATGTAAAGACCGGCCTTGCTACTTCATCTTATCAAATATTAGTGGACACTGTATTGGATGTGTTACAAGTTGGCACGTTTTTCCATTGTGCTCACTCTGCAGAAAACGAGCCTTATGGCAAGCCCCACCCCGCCGTATTTCTCACAGCTGCACATAAATTACAGGCTGAACCATCGCGTTGTCTGGTAGTGGAGGACTCTTTAAACGGTGTGATTGCGGCGAAGGCAGCTAGAATGAAGGTCGTGTGTATTCCAGAAAAAACACACATCGAAGAGCCCAGGCTTTCCTTAGCGGATTACCGGTTTAATGACATGTTAGAACTGTTGCGTTCTATGTCTTAAGAAAGTGTTGTTTCCACCCAATTTTTACCCCATTCCTCTTGTTCCTTTTCAGACCAAAGCGCTGGATAGAAAATCCTTTTTTGAAAACGAGGGGGAAGGTATTTTTGCCAGTTCGTTCCACCTGTAGCAGCAACATCCGTTGAATCTCGATTCAGATAGCGTACGGCAGATTTATAATGTACAAGTGGCCAGTTAATATTTACATTCGTATCATTCAGGCGCAGTGCCGCTTTAACCTCTTCACTTTGCTGATCTTCCTCTGAAAGACGCTTGTACACTTGCCACAAGTTTTTTGATATACAAGCCTCACCGAGCTGAATAAATTCATCTTGGTATTTCTCTTCAAATTCAATTAACGTCAATGTCTTTTTCCCTGTAGATGCCTCAGTTGCTCCGGTCTTCCAATAGATGTGCTCGTACATTTCAGTGATAGAAGAATCTTTTGTAAAAGAACTGCGATGCTCTTTGTGCACGAGGTTTATGAAATCAGTAGAAAAAATCTCAATAAATCGGTATTGAGCGGATTGAAAACCGCTCGCTGGAAGCAAGGACATTCTGAATTTCATGAATTCAACCTGATCCATTCCTTTCACCATGATATCAAAGCTATGTGTTAGCGCCTCGAAATAACGGTTAATCCTAGTCAAACGGTCTACAAAAAACTTTTTATCTAGGTTTGTTGAGTTTCCAAGCTGTTCAAATTCTCTAAGTGACAAACGAAAGTAGAGCTCAGTGATTTGGTGATAAATGATAAAAATCTGTTCATCCGGAAACTTCGTTCGAGGTTTTTGAAGGCTCAATAAAGTATCCAACTCTATATAGTCCCAATATTTTACGGTATCTGCGTATAATAATCCGTCGAGGTATGAAACCATATCTTGCCCTAAGGCAGCATATTTTTCGTTCAAAGCGTCTAACCGCTGTATGATCTCGGGTGTAATTTCCATATGTGTTTTTAACGGGACAAAGGTATCAAATGCCTTTAAGCAAACAAACCTCGGTTAAAATATTAACCTCTGTTTAAATAAATGAGTAAAAAACAACTCTTTTAGAGCGTCTAATTATCTTTGTCGCATGATAGATTATAACCCCAAAAGCTGGCTCAAATTAATATTTGCATTTCATAAAAGTGACACGTTCAGGATTTTATGGAAAGAAATCTTGTATATAGGACTCTTCACTACGCTGGTTGTAGTTTTGGAGCTTAAATTTTTTCCTGATGCTGAGGTCCTTGAAAAACTGATAGGGGTTTATTCGTTGATTGGTTTTGTAATTTCTCTTCTTTTGGTATTTCGAACTAATACCGCCTATGACAGATGGTGGGAGGGCAGGCGTAAATGGGGTGAGCTTGTCAATGATTCTCGAAATCTGTCTCTTAAGTTATCTAACATTTTGAAGGATGAAGCTGACCGTGATTTTTTTAAACGTATGATTTCGAATTTTGCATTTGCTTCCAAAGAACACCTTAGAAATGGGGTCGATTTTAACGAGTTGAATTTAAATCCTGCTGAGTTTGAGTTCTTACGATCCAAACAACATGTGCCACTAGGGATCACAGCATTGATGTTTTCAAAAATCAATGAACTAAAATCGAGCGGAACGATTTCTGAACTAGAGGTGCTTTATTTAGAAAGAAATTTAAACAGTCTAATGGATAGCCTAGGCGGATGCGAAAGAATTAAGAATACTCCAATTCCCTTTTCATATAGCTTATTTATCAAGAAGTTTATTTTCGTTTATGTGATAACACTTCCTCTTGCCTTTGTGCAACAATTTGGATATTTCGCTGCACTCATTTCTACATTTATTTTTTACATACTGGTGAGTATGGAGGTCCTTGCGGAAGAAATTGAAGATCCATTTGGAACCGATGACAACGATCTGCCCACAGACCAGCTTTGCTTCAAAATCAAAGAGTCGGTTGAGCAGGTGTTTAAAAACAAGTAATGCCGCATTTGCGGCATTACAGTTCAATTAATATGATTTATTGTATTAGTCTTTTACAAACTTAACAGTCTCAATTCCTGTTTCGTGAGCAATGTTTAGGAAATAAACCCCGCTTGAAAGCAAAGACACGTCAATATCCATCGATTTTCCTGAACCTGCATCGAACGTTTCAAGTGTTCTTCCTTCCATGTTGGTAAGGTTGATTGAGCTGATTCCCAGCTTCGCACTTAGACCATTCAGTGTCACAGTTGTATTTGCAGGATTAGGATGTACGGTAAAGGGCTGTATAAGCTCTTCAATCACACCTGCATTTCCGAGAATCAGTTTGTATCCGTTAAAAGATGTTGGCACATCAGTTGGTACCTGTCCCACGAATGGAACTTCAATCAATACAGTTGCAGTGATATTAATAACCAAAGGGTACGTCCCAGCTGTTGAGCTTGTTCCGTAAAGGTTTGCACAACCATTTGCCCCTCCGGCGTATTGACAAGAGGAGATGTTACACGCATAGTTAAAGCCAACAGGCAAACCATCAACACCATCTACTACAAATCCTTGAATAGGACTTCCAATGAATGCCTGAGCGGTTGGATCGTCTCCCGCAACGTCAGCAGTCACATTGTCTGGAACTTTAAAATTTAAATCGGTGCTGTAAGCAACGTTGATAGCACCCAAAGGGAAGTTAACAACGGTGTCTGGCCATGCTCCGTATGCGGAGTCAGCATAATTCGCCCCAGGTGTACAAGACTGTGCTTGAACAGATGCAGCGGTTAAAACGGTAATTGAAAACAGTAAAAGTTTCTTCATAACAATGGTTTTAGTAATTTTTGTTAAGTCAAATATAGAAAAAATATAGAAATGTTGTCTTAAGGCTTAAGAGTTCGGAATGTTGAGCTGGCGCCACAGAAGTTGAATTATAGTTAAATTCAGTCTTACAAAATCATTCAAATAAGTGTTTAATGAAAAAATGGTCACGTCGTTCAGTTTTAGGCCTGTTTAGTGCTGGTTTTGCCTTTCCGTACGTTTCATTGAGCATTCAGGAGGGCAATAAAAATAATCCTTCTCGCTTGGCAAGCGCACTAAAGAAGGGAGATCTTGTTGGTGTTTGTGCACCAGCAGGGGGAATCAAAGATCCGAATGAACCGAATCAATTCATGAAAGATTTAAATGAACAGGGATTCCGAGTAAAGATGGGCAAAAATGTTTCCAAACGTTTAGGTTATTTTTCTTCATCTGATACTGAACGCGCAAAAGAGTTCATGGATCTGGTTGCCGATCAAGAGGTTAAGGCGGTATTTTTTATCCGTGGCGGCTGGGGATGTGCCCGGATTCTACCACTAATAGATTTTGATGTGATAGCATCAAACCCTAAAATTTACATGGGATTTTCTGACATTTCTTCCTTATTGAATGCCATTACAGAACGAACAGGAATAGTAACATTTCATGGCCCGAATGGAAATGCATCGTGGAACGAACGGAGTATATCTTATTTAAGAAAAATGGCCTGGGAATCAGAGATGTGTATGTTTCAAAATTTATCTGAGGATTTGCTCCCCAAAACGATAGTTCCGGGGAGCACAGAGGGAAGGTTGATCGGTGGAAATCTGACAGTGTTAACAGCAATGATAGGCACTGCATATGAACCGGCTTGGGAAGGAAAAATTCTTTTTTTAGAGGAGGTCCATGAAGAGCCCTATCGTATTGACCGCATGTTGACACAACTGGAGCAACATGGCGTGTTTAAACAGATAAAAGGATTGGTATTGGGCGCTTTTCGCGACTGTGTTCCTGAAGAAAAAAGCAGGGCTTTTTCAGTGGAGGAGGTTTTCGACCAACATTTTAAGCAGTTGGATATTCCTGTTTATTCAAATGCCCAATTTGGTCATGTTGTAAATAAATTTATTCTTCCTATTGGCTCGAAGGTACTATTGGACAGCAGTCATTGTAGTATTCAAATGCTTGAAAAAGTCGTAACAAAATAGTTTTTTGTTGGATGTTACGGATAGGATGGAGTTGTTTTCGAGCATTAGTAAGTATAAGAAATAAATTATCGTGGCTTCCTCGCAAGCTCAATCGAATAATTTTCCAAGTCCCCCGTCACTTTAACATACACAAACCTTGAATTTTTTTCCTTGTATAAAATTTCGTCGGCGCTTTCCTGATCTTTATTTTTTCTACCAAATAATTTCTGACCAGCGACTTGACCAATCATTTTCCAAGGTACACCGATGGTATAATTCATGGTCATTTTCTCGTCCAGATGTTGCTCCCCTTTCAATTCCATGAATCCAAGTGAAGAATTGATAGTCATCAAGGGAATCGTTAATATGCCGCCTTTGAGTTTAAGTGTATTTTCAAGTGTGTCAAATAAAACTTTATTCACGTTTTTGTCCTGAAAATAGGTTCCGAGTGCTTGAATTGGCGCATAATTTTCGAGTTTTCCGTTTAAAACAGTCATGGAAATGGTCAACTCTGAATCATCCATTTTTGGCGTAAGATCGCCATGAAGATGGATTTTTCCGGCAATTTGACCGGTGAATTTTCCATGTAGATTCTCCGAAACTAAATGATCTTGACCAAAGTTTTCAAACTTAACCATGAATTTATCTAGATCTACGTTTCTGACAGAAATCTTTGGTTGTATGTAAATATGCTTTTTGTCCGCACCACTCAATGTTCCTTTTAAATCGAAATGACCACCGGCTGCATCAAAGTCCATTTTATCGATGTGTACTACATGATTTCGGAGCATACGGATTTCGGCCTTGAAATGATCCATTTTATGGTGGTGATAGTTAAGATGGCCCACCTCAAAAACAAAGTCCATGTTAGGAAATTCAAGATCATACAAACTGAATCCTGCATCATGATTAACGGCTGCTGACGATACAGACACATTTGTCGGTGGCGCATTGTAGTTGAGGATTTCATCAATATCCAAATGTGGGGCGGTTAATCGCAGATGGTTATGTGCCGAGGCGTCATTTAAATGATACTTTAGAGTGGCCGTAAAGCTAGAATGCCCAAGCTTACCACTTAAATTGTCAAGAGTGAGCAGGTTATTTTCAAAATGTATGCCCCCATGGAAATTTTCAAATCGTAGAGGATGTATTTTGAAGCTGCCTTCGAAATGAGAAAGCCGCAAATCAGTTGATTGTAATCCGTCTTTAAAGTGAAGTGCAGCAACCCCATGCAGGCTCAATTCATTTAGCTCTTCATGTCTGTAATCTTCCGGCACATATTTTTCACCCTTGTAAGTGAATACATCATCCAGTTTGAAGTGTTTGGATATCAGATCGAATTCAATTTTAGTATCTCCTTGTAATTTCTCTTTAAACCACAGATCGTAATTCACCAACTTTCCAGAAAAATGAAAGTCAGATTTATCGATCATTCCTGAAAAATCAATCACACGAAAGTTTTGATTATCAATGAAAACATCTGCATGGAAGTCGTGCAACGTATGCGGATAATGCTTCATTTTTGCATAAAGGTCATCAATGAAAAATTCCCCCACAGGAAGATTCGGGGATTCCGTAAATGCTCGTGCACTGCTTTTGAATGTGAGTTTAAGGCTAAGGTCATTTAGTTCCTCATCCAATGTGGTTTTGCCTTTTTCATCGCGCGTAAGTTCATTGATATTCAATTTATTTGAGCGGATATTCAAATGGCAAGCAACCGGATCAGCACTGTGGTGCAAAATGGCGGGAAGATCACTGATGTCTCCATCAATATGAATATCAGAGCCCCCGGCCTTTATATTCAGCTTTTCAATCTTTGCCTTATGACCCTTTAGTGTAGCCTTAAGGTCCAAATTTTTTAATGGCACGGGCAAATCTGGAGAATTGAAGCTGAGATTTTCTATAAGAAGCTCGGTAAAGTACGATTCATTTAATCGCTCAATGGATTTTTCAGGCTCATTTAAATCGATAATGTCATGAAAATTCATTTTTAACACTACGCGACCATCGAGGCCCCGTAGCTCTCGGGTATTAAGGAATTTTGACAGGAATTCAAGGTCAAAATCAGATCGAAGACTCATATCAATGTCTGGTGAATTGAAATTCTGCACCTTGATTCTTCCACTGAAGATTCCCGCTTCTGGTTTGGCACTGAAGTTTTCTAACTCGAAGCGCATGGTAGAAAGATCGCGTCTTGATCCGTTTGTAAAGGTTCCCCGAAATCCGATTTTATCTAATTTCTTTCCAGATTCTATATTATTAAAAAACCCCTCCTTGCACCCAAAGCGAGCATTGATGGATGGTGAGTGACCATTAGCCGATGACCCTTTAATTCGCGCTTCAAAATAAATTTTACCCTTGTTATTAAATTTTTCCAGTGTAGGTGCAAGCTCTTCAGGTACAAGCGCCAGGAATAGGTTGAAGTTAGGTTTATTGCCATGGAAACGGAGGTCGAGATCCATGTTTTTGTTTAGCGCAACGCTTCCGTCAAAACCAAATGTTGCTTTTTCAAGCTGGATCTCTGTAGGAGAGATATTCAAAGTGTTGGTTTTTTCATTCAAGTCAAATTCTGTGTCTACAAAGAAATGCTTGTGCTTGATGAAAGTGGTGTCGCCCTTTTCAATTAAACTTAACTCAAACCGGCTGTTCAATCCTATAAACATGTGGTCGTCTTGGGTTTTGAAACGGGAGGTGGCTTCGGTGATGTATGCGTCTACAAGGATGCCGTTGGCCTCGTTATATTTGGAAACATCAACCTCAGCGAGTCGTATTGACTTCAGGTCGAGATGCAGCTCTTCCTTCGCCTGTTTGATAGGTTTATTACTAGAAAGCGCATTCGCAAGATTTAGGCTTCCATCCCTGTGTTGGACCAGCCTTAAGTCTCCATGGCTCATTTTGATCGATCGAATCTCGACTTTCCCGTGTAGTATTTTCCAAACATTAAAGCCGACATATACGTCATCGAAATGGGCAATGCGCTCGCTGTTTTTCTTCTGTTTTCCCTCGTATATACTTAAGTGCTCCAGGTCGATGGAGATGTTGGGAAAATTTGCGAAAGGAGCAATATGGCTTCCTTTGATTTGAATATGTCCCTGAAAATCAGTGTTTGCAGTGACGATGAGTTCTTGAACCAATCGATCTTGCATGAAGTAAACAATGGATGTAATTGTTACGAAGAGCGCAAGCGGTATCGTAACAATGAGTATTGTTATCCGTTTGATGAGCTTGGAATATGAAGCGAAATTTGCCATAACAATACGCTAAAATAACAACCAAATCATTTGAAAAAACGCCATTTACTTCGCAACACCGTTCCCCGGTAATCATCGAGCTTTTCAGTGATGCCGTGTTGAATCAATTTTTGCTGAAACTTCAAGGTTCCTTTTCCCTGCTTGTAGTCCATTTCATCCGGAAATATGGGAATGATCGATAAAAAATGAACTCGCTTTTCTCCAATGGCAATTGGAGCAAGCTCTTTTTCCAGCAACATCGGTTCCGAAAGAAAAAAATGATTCTGTTTCATGGTCTCGGAAAGTGACTGCATTTCTTTGCCACAAGGCATCGTATGTCCATGTCCAAACCAGGTGTTCTTTTCAATCACATACTGTGCAAGTCGCCTGATCCACGGGGATACCCAATTGGTGTTTAAGTCATTTAGGTTATTCAAATCCCAATAATTAGGCAAACAGAAGTAAAGTTCAATATGCGCCTTGTCCAAGTGTTTTTCATGCACGGGCATCGTAAAGTTGCTCAACCCATTGGTCATAAGTACAGTAACCGGACTTTTTAAGTCCAGGCTCAACAATAGGAGTGGAAATTCCCCGTCATTGGAACGAACTTCCGTAACTCTGTTGGCACCAAAATGAGCTTCAAGTGCAGCTTTGAAATTCGACGGAATTATTTTTTCTTCCCCCACGCTTCGATAGACTTCTTACTTGCCTCCACTGAAGCTTTGTCACTAGCTTTTTCTGCAATCGCCATGGATTGTTTTGCAGATTCGATTGCACCTTTGAAATCACCAAGCTCCGCTTGAATTTGAGCTTTCATGGTAACATACCAATAGGCTTCAGGTCGCATTTCCACGGCCTTTGTTTCCCATTCTAAGGCTTTTTTCAAGTCTTTCTTTTCTTTAAAGTAGAACTCAGCCGCCGCATGATAATCTCCAGAAGTAGGCCCGTTCATCACTTTGTCAATGTTTGCCTGCATTTTTACCGCTGTGGGAACACTGAAAGGCAAAACAGCACGTGTTTTATCCCAAGAAAAAGTGAGTTCAGCGGATTTTGTGGTAAGTTTTTCAAATCCGATGGTAAAGGTTTCAACGACATCGTTGAGTGCCAAAACCGTTGCTTTGGTTCTCAAAACCACCTTTTTTTCATCCCACTCATCCGGTGTCCCCCAGTTGGAATAATCAGAGTAGAAAATGATCTCCCATGAATCTTTAGACGGCTTCGTGAAAACAGCATAGGTTCCTGCTTTGAGCGTGTCTTTACCAAAAATCACAGGGTCATTAGACGTGAATTTTGCGTTTTCATTGGCTCCTGTGCGCCAAACCTCTTCAAATGGGACTACTTCGCCAAAGATGGTTCGATTATTTTTCGATGGTCGATAGTATTCGACTTTAAGGTCAGTTAATCCAACTTTTTGTTCAACTTTCCCCTGTGGGCTGGCCATGGGGCGTTGCATTTGAGCAAATGATGATAAAGTGGTGGTGAAAATCACAAGAAAGAAAAGCTGTTTTTTCATAATCAGAATTTTGAGTTAAAAGTACTTAAATAACACGGTTCAGCAAGGATTGTTTATTGGAGAGCCTCCTGCATTTTATCCCAGAATTCTTTCGAAGATGGGATGCATCCTTGTTCGATGAACCGATGGACCTCCTCTTCCCTAGGGGCATTGTATGCTTTTGTTGTTTTGAAAAAAGAAAGAGATGAGGTCCCATGTACAAGTGCATCATGAATGCCTTCCGGTGTAGAAAGATCGGCTTGACCACCCGGCTTGGCCTGTAGTGACACCAGCTCAATCGTGTCTTCGGCCAGGTAGAAAAGCAAACACGAGTCGGTGCTTCTGAATTCGAGATAGTTTATGTTTTCATAGACGCGCTGTAACACTGTATCACTGAATATTCCTACCAATTCACATGCTTTTTCCGGGTTTTTTCGGTTCATTATTTCCCATTCCTCGGCATGGATGCCATTCACGATTAGAAAATGCTTCAATTCTTCAGAGAAATGACTCAGTTCTTCTTCGGTAAGCATTCGGTATTTCATTTTACGAAGATACTCTGAACGGAGCTAAATTCGTACATTTGACAGATGTCGCAGAAAAAAGGTATCGCCATTCTTGGATCCACTGGGTCTATTGGAACACAGGCGTTGGAGGTAATTGAATCGTATCCGGAATATTTCGATCTTCAGGTGATTACCGCTGGCAAGAATGCCAATCTGCTGATTGAACAGGCGCTGAAATATAAACCGAATACAGTCGTCATCACAGATGAGACCCAACTACAGAAGGTTAAAGATGCTCTTTGGAAAGAAGACATTCATGTGTATTGTGGACAAGAATCCTTGTGTCAGGTTGTTGAATCCAATGAGGTACACACGGTTTTGACGGCTCTCGTGGGATATGCCGGCCTCAAACCCACCATTCGGGCTATTGAAGCCAAGAAAACCATTGCATTAGCGAATAAAGAAACATTGGTTGTAGCCGGCGAACTTGTCACGCGACTCGCACGGGAAAATGGGGTTAATATCTATCCTGTGGATTCAGAGCATTCTGCCATTTTTCAGTGTCTGGTGGGTGAGTTTCACAATAAGATCGAAAAAATTTACCTTACAGCCTCGGGCGGTCCTTTTCGTGGATGGACTTTTGAACAATTGATGTCTGTTAAGAAGGAGCAGGCCCTGAAACACCCGAATTGGAGCATGGGGGCGAAGATCACGATTGATTCTGCTTCATTAATGAACAAAGGACTAGAGGTAATCGAAGCGAAATGGCTGTTCAACTTGAAACCTGAGCAGATCGATGTGATTGTACACCCGCAATCCATTGTTCATTCTCTGATTCAGTTTGAAGACGGCAGCATGAAAGCTCAAATGGGATTGCCAGACATGAAGCTTCCAATTCAGTTTGCGCTGACCTATCCCAATCGCTACAAAACAGATTTTCCACGATTTAATTTCATGGATTATCCTCAACTCACCTTTGAAAAACCTGACAGGGAAGTCTTTAAGAACCTCGATCTTGCCTACAAAGCCATGGAAATGGAGGGAACGGCGGCTTGTGTTCTCAATGCTGCAAATGAAGTGACTGTAGAAGCATTCCTGAACGATAGGATCTCTTTTCTGGATATAGGCAACATTAATGCACAAACTCTTCAAGGAGTAGCATCCGTTGCTAAACCAGAGTATGAAGACTTTGTGAGGGCGGATAGTGCTGCACGCGCATATGCATCTGAACTGATTAAAAATAATGTTAAGGCTTCGAAGGATTTCAACTCCTGAGTAACTAGTCCAACGATCACGCTTTTTGAAGCTCAATCACCGTAATTTCAGGTAAAATACCAACTCTTCCCGGGAATCCGAGGAATCCAAAACCGCGGTTAACGTACAGGTGACGATCATTTTGTGAATATAACCCAGCCCATTGTGGATAGAGGTACTTTGATGGACTCCATTTGAATCCGGGGATCTCCACACCAAACTGCATCCCGTGCGTGTGTCCGGATAAAGTAAGATGAATGTGTTTTTCCTCTTTTAATGTGACGGCTTCCCAATGAGAGGGGTCATGAGACAGCAAGATTGTAAAATCATCGCTGTTCACTTCACGAATAGCCTTCGTAAGATCGCCGTGCTTCACAAATCCACGTTTCCCCCAGTTTTCTACCCCCGCAAGTACGATGGATTGTCCATCTTTTTCTATACGAACGTGTTCATTTAACAACAGGCTGAAGTCCAGCTCTTTTTGAAGCCGCTTGAGCTTTTCAAGATTAGCATCTTTTTCTTTCTGTGATGGCCATGGGATATAATCGCCATAGTCGTGATTACCGAGAATGGAAAATTTACCCATGGGGGCTTCCAAAATCTTAAAATGGTTGAACCATTCCTCTAACTCATCTGCTTTCGTATTGACAAAGTCACCTGTAAAAACCAGAAGCTCGCTTTTTTGCTTGTTGGCAAGCTCGACCCCTCGCATTACCGAATCCGGATCATCAAAACTTCCACAATGTATGTCAGATAGCTGAGTGATGGTGAATCCATCAAACGCATCAGGAAGATCTTTGAATTTCAATCGCACCCGATGTACCCGGTAGTCGTATTTGCCTTTTAAGGCGCCATAAAGCATTCCAAAAAAAGGAATTGAAGCAAGTCCAAACGCCAATTGACTCACTACTTTTCTTCGTTCAGGGAGATAGGTGTCAGACGTATGATAACCCATTAATTTTTGTGAAAATGCAAAAAGTGCGCTCAGTCCCCGATAGATATCCTCAATGCCCAGAATACAAACGACAAGGAGCTTTGGAACAAGTGAAATCATAAGTGCACCCAGCACCCAGCCCACTTGCCTCCCCGGTCCATTGCTGAACTTACCGCTAAAACTGTAATAGAGAATAATGAATAGGATAATCAGATCAACGCCCCAATATGTCCAGTGGATGATCTGTGCCGTAGCAGTGCTCCAACGAGCTGTCAGTGTGCGCAATCCGTGAAAAGCATAAAGGTCGAGCAGCAACCAAATACCTAGTGTAACAAAAATCCGAATCATACCTTCTCAACAAAGATAAAACAAGGATTGTTTATTCGGGTCTTTGGGCTTACAGATCGGACACCAGACCTTCTTTACTATTGTCGTAGTAATTTGTAATCAGATGTTTTAAGAGATATTCCCGATATTTTTCCCGAGTAACCTTTGGTGCATAAATATATCCCCTTCCGACGGCGCGATGTTTTATGAATTTCTTACGCTCAAGAATGCGCACAATGGTCGAAGTAGTGTTGTATGCGGGCTTGGGATCTTTGTACAATTCCTGAATCTCTTTTACCGAGGCTTTCTGTAATTGCCATAAACGAAGCATTACCTGCTCCTCTGCGGGCGTCAGACGTTCCATACGCGTAGTAGTTTTGAACCGAGAAGTTACGCCAATCAAGAACGTTTTCCAAAAAAATCTTTTTAAATGTTCAATTTTTTTCGGAGAGCAGGAGAAACTCCATCTTTGTGGAGGTAAATATTGATGGTTTTGTAGTTGAAATAATTTTCGGAAACATACAAGAACCCTTTGGGATAGTTGCCTGTGCCCCAAGAATTTTTCACAAGTAGATAGCGCGTCCCGTTTTGATCTTTATAGAGTCCAACAATGTGCATTCCATGGTCGTCAGTGGTCATTTTACTGTCATATGCTTCTTGACGCATTTCTGGAGTTACCTTGGTTTCTTTCTGTGGAGAAAGAAAAGCATTCGAGCGCTTATCAGCTCCTGCATCTGAAAAATTGCGGTTATCTCGGCCGTTGACCTCAATTGTAGTTGGGTCCTCCGGAAGAATAGCAAGCCCATTGCTAAAGCTGAATCCTTTTTCGGAAACATCTGCACCCCAGGCGAGTGTATACCCATTTTTCAAGGCGTACTCACAGGCATCGAACAAATCGGGTAGCGCAACATTGTAACTTTCCCCCCACGCCCAGTTGTCTGGTATTTCGAGCATGCATTTCTGATTTAATCCATGATTTGTGAAAGAAGTCAATGAAACATATTCGTCCATGTTCAAGCCAATTGCCTTCGCATACGACTGTGGGGTGTATTTTTTACCATTCCATTCAAATTCTTTAATGTCACTTCCTAAATAGGCATCAAGAATTCCATTAACGGCGTTCATCCATGCTGTAGATACGCCTTCTCCGTTTGATGTTAGGCTTGATAAAACACCCTGAACGGCTCCGTTAAGAACAGAAAAAAGCTCACTGTGGTCATGGGAATCTGAACCGTAATTGAGGCCTTTGTAGACGCCTTCCGGTACGATACCATAATTTTTTATCACATATGGGATATCATGGAAAGCGCCCCCCTCCGAGAAATTAATCTTTCCATCCATGCGGATGTATTTTCGCGCTTTGCTTTCATAGGCTTTGCGTACTACAAACATTTCCGAAAGAATATCCGGATTTTTGTTTCCTTTTCTGATCAGTTCTGACTCAAAGAAAGAAAGTGCTGAAAAGCTCCAACAGGTACCTGTATATCCCTGACTTTGAACAGGAGTAGCTTCTAGGTGCGCAACTTTAGTAAATTGATAGTTACTTCCTTCAGCATTTTTAATAGCTCCGGTATTTCCAAAGGCTTGAGCAAAAGTATGCATGGCAGAACCCACGATACATAAGGCAAACAGAATTCTTCTCATAAATATATTTTGATAATTTTAGTTCTTACGGTAAATCCAGCCGTTGATTCCGTGGGAGGCCAATTTGCTTCTAAGCTCCTCGAACGAGGCATCAGTTGTGCATGATCCAGCACTGACACGATTTAGGCCATTGGATTGGTCAAAAATATAGGCGTTCAAACCAATGGATTGGATTCGACGGATCATGGCATTGGCATTTTCCTCACTGGCAAAACAGCCCACAATAAATTGATCTTGATTAGAGTTGACTGTGTTGCTTTCATTCAATGATTGTGCTTCCTGTTTTATTGGAAATGTCACGCCGGGTAAGAATTCATAGGTTTCATCCGTTATTTCAACATCTTCTGGCGTGTTGCTTTCAATTTTTACAGGATCTTCCTTGGAATATTTTGCCGGGCCTGTTTCGCTGAAAGGATTGAAGTCTCTCAAAGAGAACATGCCGGATTCTAATACATTGGTTTTAGTAGGGATCCAAAAGGAGTAAAACGCTACCGGCAGTAGGCATGCAGCGGCAACATATTTCCAGGCTAAAGATCGGGTTTTCGTCCCTTGATTGATTTGGATAATTGGCGCATCTTCTTTCTTGGAAACGAAATGAACTTTTCCAAGACCGTATGACTCGAGAAGCAAATTAAAAAACCTGTCTTGCTCAAAGCACAAATTTTTCTCCTGATCAAAAAACAAATGTCCAACCTTATCAATCGTAACTCGCGCGCCTCGGTTAAGTGTACTGTTCCACTGGTTAACCATGGACTTCACGGCTTGTGAAGCTTCATCAAAAGAAATATTTTCTTTAGTGCTTAGCTCGGAGATCAATAGCCCGTCATTGTTTATCAGCTGTCTATTGAAGAGCAACCCTTTTTTAGGTGGAAGCATAATTCCCTTGCTGTGATCTATAACAGCCGCAGTTCGTTTAGCTACAAAGCCACCGAAATCGGGAACAATAACACAACTGTGTCTGAGTAAAAGTTGACTTATGATTTGTTCAGCCTGAACCATAAGGCGAAAGTAAGAAAAATCATTTTGTGATGCAACAGGAAACTATTGTGGCGAGGTTCAGTCAAGAATATTCAACACAAGTTGAACGTCTTCTGGCACATCTATATTTGGCGTTTCAATTGTTGTATTAACCACTTGTATCTTGTAGCCATGAAACAGCCACCTCAATTGTTCAAGTGATTCTGTTTGTTCAAGTGAAGTTGGTTCGAGCTTGGCGATTTCAAGTAAGGTTTTTCGTCTAAAGGCATACAATCCAATGTGCCTTAAATAGTCTGTTTCTTTGAAATTACCACTTTGAGAAAACGGGATGCAACTTCGGCTGAAATAGAGCGCTTGGTGGAATTTATTCAAAACGATTTTAATTCTATTCGGATTGGATAATTCAGCGACGGTAATTTTATTCGTAGCAAGAGTTGCAATTTGAACATTTGGATCCCCGAATACCGAAAGTAATTGCTCAAGTTGTTCAAACCGAACTAAAGGTTCGTCTCCCTGCACATTGATCACAACATCATATTCGGCAAGCTGCTCTGCAACTTCTGCACACCGGTCTGTACCTGTCAGATGATGAGGTGAGGTCATACACGCCTTCCCGCCAAAACGAATTACTTCATTGAAAATTCGCTCATCATCAGTCGCCACTACCACCTCGTTAATGAGACTCGAACGTTGTACCCCTTCATACACCCGTTGAATCATGGTTTTTCCCTTTAGATCGATGAGAGGTTTTCCCGGAAAACGACTCGACCCATACCTCGATGGAATAACCGCGAGTACGTTCATTAAAACTTCATTTGTATTTGCATCAGGAACGAACGTGGGGGTTGAATATCCCCTGGTCGGGAAGTGTATTCTGCATTGAAAACGTTGTTAACAATAAAGCTGACACGGTAATTTTCAGATGCCGGGAGAGCAATTCTTGCATCAAAGACCAAGGCACCTTTATTATATGTTTCACGGTATTGCTTGAGTCCCGGTAAGATGAAGATCTCGCTTGTGCTAGGGTCAAGATCTTCCTGGAAAACCCTGTCTATGTTAACCATATTGCTATTGTAGCGTGTCGAGAACCCAACACTGAATTTTTTATAGGTCAACTCAACATCAGCCTTCGCCAGGTGCTTAAAACGGTATTTCAACATGTTGCTAGTTGAATCAGACATGTACGCGAGGTAAGTAGGGTTCGTATTCAAGGTAATAGGATTCATATAGGTGTATCCGATCAGAGAAACAATTTGCACACCACCAATGCTTCCTGTACTGTTGAATGAAAACTCAATTCCTGAAATTCTTGCGCGCTCCGCGTTTTGCGCTTGAAAGCCAATGTAATTCTTTATGTTTTGAGAAGTCAGAACAACGGAGTCTGGCTTGTACAAACCAAATGCAAATTCCATCATGTTGCTGTATTCATTGATGAATCCTGCGATATCGATCATCCCTTTCCATTCGCCGATTTTCACCCCTTGCTTTACCCCAATTTCTGCTGCCCAACCAACTTCAGGTTTGAGGGCCGAATTAGGGAAAATATTTAGAGCGCCAACACTGGTTTGTGTGTATCGCTCCGCCACTGATGGATAGCGGATTCCTTGTCCGAAGGACGCGCGAAGATGCGTATATTTCATCACCTCGTAATGGGCACCAATCCTAAGAATTGGGTATACTGGTAATTTGGCCAAGGTATTGGTGTCATTCCCGTAATAAAAGTCAG
>Ga0315906_10000241_pt1 | contig 91792 bp, 70 predicted proteins | sample LakEriMetagenome_4_FD_203526 | JGI IMG/M metagenome (GOLD analysis project Ga0315906, IMG submission 203526) | Freshwater fungal communities from buoy surface, Lake Erie, Ohio, United States - Buoy 2 MA122 | ecosystem: Environmental > Aquatic > Freshwater > Lake > Lake biofilm | place: USA...
GTGCGGTGGGATCGGCGGCCTGCCGGTGGGTTGGCATGATACCGTAGGGCGTCCTCCGCGACCGCCAGAAATCAGCCCGGTCACTCCGCACCCGGTCAGTCAGCCCGTCACGGAGTGATGGGCCCACCGTATGAACAGTGAATCATCTCGACTCCGGGCTTTCCTCCGCGGCCTCGCGGTTCGCTGCCCGCGGTGCGGCCACGGCCGGCTGTTCCGCGGCTGGTTTCGCATGCACGACGGCTGCTCGGCCTGCGGACTCACGTTTCGCCGTGAGCCGGGCTTCTACCTCGGCTCCATCTACATCAACTACGGCGTGACCGTGATCCTCACGGGCCTGCTCTATGCCGCGCTCGTCTTGGGCCTGGGGCTTCCGCAGCAGACGGCGCTCGGAGCCTGCCTCGTGATGGCCGTGGTCTTTCCGCTGGCCTTCTTTCGCCAGGCGCGGAGTCTGCTCCTGGCGATGGACACCGCGGTGAACCGTCACCAGTCGCAGCATGCCGATTCCAGCGCGACGGCCGACTCGACGACGCTCAACCAGCGGCAGCTCGACGATCTCTCCCGCGACGACGCGAGCGCCGGCTGCATGATGGGCATCGCCCTCGCGCTGATCGTGCTCTTCGGCCTGCTCATGGCCGGCGCGACGGTCTACTTCACGATGATGACGCCCACGGCGAGCCTGCCGTCGGTGAAGTAGGGGTCGCCGCCGCCGTTGCGACCCTCGCGGTGCCGGTGAAACCGATCCACCCAGTAGAAGCCGTCGAGCGTGCCCGAGTTGCGGGTATCGACGAGCAGCTTGTTTCGCTCGCTGTCGATGTCGGCACCGATCCGGTGCGTGATGCCGCCGGCCTCACGGCTGATCTCCACCCGCTCGTCGAACGTGGCCGCACCGATCCACAGGGGCTCGCCCTTGTCGTCCACCTCGGCCGACTTCCAGAACCGCACATGATGACGCTGCTTCGGGCTGTCGCCCACGGGCTGCTCGAACGCATAGTCCTCCCGGCGGCCCCAGAGATAGAGGTCGCTGACCGGCGCGTGCGCATAGGGCTTGCGGAGCACGACGTCGGCGGCGATTCGCACCGACGTGCGGAGGGTGATCGGGTCGGCGGCATACCAGCCAGCGACGGCCAACGCTCGATGCAGTTCCGTGTCGGTGCCAATGAAGGCCACGTTGATGGCGTCGCCCGGCCGGCCGTCCTTCGTGGCGGTCACCCGCGGGGCCCGCTCGAGCGCCGGATGACCGGTGATCATGCCGGCGAGCGTGCCGTCGGGCTGCTCGGCAGCGCAGGGGCGAGCCACGAGGCATGCCGCGAGCACAAGCCAGGGCAGTGGGGCGGCGGCCGCACGGGCAAAACGACGAGGCATGGCGGTTTCTCCGGGGCGGAACGGTAGCAACCGCCCGGCAGGGCCTCAAGATCGGCACGGGGGTGTTGCACCGGGCCGCCGGCTGCGGTTTCTCTGACAGCCGGCGGGTGCCGGTCCCCACGCTTTCAGGAACACCCATGTTCGGCTCCTCCGCATCCACCGCTCCGACCTGGATGACCCGGTGGCTCATCGCGGCCGGCATCTACAACCTCGCCTGGGGAGGGCTGACCGTGTTGCATCCCCGCTGGCTCTTCGACCTCACGGGGCTCGACCAGCCCAACTACCCGTTCATCTGGCAGTGCGTCGGGATGATCGTGGGCGTCTACGGGATCGGCTACCTGGCCGCGGCGAGCGATCCGTTTCGCCACTGGCCGATCGTACTCGTGGGTTTTCTCGGGAAGATATTCGGACCGCTGGGATACGTGATGGGCGTGTTGCAGGGAGACGTGCCCGTCGGCTTCGGAGCCACGCTTCCCACGAACGACATCATCTGGTGGGTGCCCTTCGGTCTGATCCTTTATCATGCCGCGCGGGCCCACGGCTTCGGTGGCATTCGCGCGACCGCCGGTGAGGTCAGACAGCGACGGGCCAAGGCATCGTGACGCTCACGGAACTTGTGCTCGCGGCGCAGGCCGTTGCCTCGGCTGCCATGTGTGGCCTGATCTGGTTCGTGCAGATCGTCCACTATCCGCTCTTCGCCCGGACCGAAGGCGAGGGGTCCAAGGTCTTCGCCGATGACAATCAGGCCCGTACTGCCCGGGTCGTGATTCCGTTCATGCTCGTCGAGGGCCTCACGGCCGCGGCTCTTGCCTGGTCGCCACCACCGGGCCTGCCTCGCTGGCTCACGATTGCCGGGCTTGTGCTCGTGGTCGCACTCTGGCTCTCGACCGCGATCGTGCAGGTGCCGCTCCACGCCCGGCTCGCGCGGGAAGGGCATGCCGCCGACACGGTGGCCTCACTCGTCCGGTCGAATTGGCTGCGGACGCTGCTCTGGTCGCTACGGGCCGCGCTGGCCGTTTGGATGCTGGTGGCGGCGGCATAGCCGGATCGAATGTCAGCCGCCGTCGGCCAGCGCCCGCGCCACGAAGACGTCGGCGGCGATGGCCGCCTCCGAGAGGAGCGTGTAGTTGTCCGACACCGCATGGATCCGGCGGGCCAGGTCGGCGTCGAAACAGCGGAGCACGAGCCGGAGCGATCCGCCCGGCCGGCGTGCCTCGGCAACCGACTGGGCCGTGAGGCCGATTTCGAGATTCAGGGCGTCGTTGCTCGTGCAGGCGATCAACGCTCGGGCCCGCTCGATGCCGGCGCGGTGCAGGATCACCGGCCGCGTCGCATCGCCCACGATCACCGGACACCGGGGGTTCGTCTCACGGTGAAGCTCGTCGTCGGCCGTGGGATCGATCACCACCACGCGGCTACCACGGTCGTAGAGGTCACGGGCCACGGCCGTGCCGACGGCCCCCAGGCCGCAGACCACCACGTGATTCCGCAACCGGCGGGCACGAAACTCGTTCCGCAGCCGGTCGGCGGTGCCCGTCACCACGAACACGGCCAGGAGCGATGCCGTGACGGCGATCAAGAGCACCCCGGCGAACATCAAACCCACACCGAACAGCTTCACCCAGGCTGGCGCGTCGAGAAGGTTGATGTCACCGAAGCCGACTGTCGTGACGACCGTCGTCGCGAAGTAGGTGGCATCGATCCACGACAGGCCGAGCGCGTGGCGAAAGACGACGATCGCCGTGGCGTAGATGCCCACGAGCAGGAGCGGGATGGCGAAAAACTCGGTGCGGATCGGCCGCCTGGGCGGGGACAGTCGGCGATCGGCGGACGGCAGCGGCGAGGCCGCGGGGGCTGCGAGCGCCGCCTCGACGAACGAGTCGGCGGCCAGATCGGCCGGTGCGAGGGCCGCGGCGATGCCAAAGTCGGCCTCGAACCGCCGCGAAAGACGCGCTTGCGAATGCCGCATCACGACGCGGACGTGCGGCGATTCGCCGCGGATCTCGAGTGCCGTCTCCAGGTTATCGACGTCGCTGGCGCCGGTGAGCACGACGGCCCGGGCGCGTGCGACGTCGGCGTCGCGGCGGGCCGACGGCGTGCGAAAGTCGCCCGTGACCATCCGCGCTCCGGCCGCGGCGGCCCGCTCGATCCGCTCCTGGCTCGTGCGCTCGTCGGAGATGACCGAGACCGTGCAGCCGCAGCCGCGCAACGCCTCCACCACCTGGAGGCCGAACCGACCGAGACCACAGACGACGACAGCGGGCATGGCGGGAGTATATGCGGCCCGGGCACGACCCGATCACCGCGTCAGGCGATGCCTATCACGTCGCGCATCGAATACAGGCCCGCCGGCTTGCCCACGAGGAACCGGGCGGCGGCGAGCGCGCCCCTCGCGTAGCAGTCGCGGTTGGTGGCCCGGACGTTCACGGAGAACGACTCCCCCTCCATGCCGAAGAGGATCGTGTGTTCGCCCGGATTGTCGCCGGCGCGAACGGCGTGGTAGCCGATCTCGTCGGCGGGGCGGCCGCCGGGACGGCCCTCGCGACCGTGGACGGACCGCGTCTGCCCCATCGCCTCCTGCACGATCGCCCCGAACTTGAGCGCCGTGCCGCTGGGGGAGTCTTCCTTGTGGCGATGATGGCACTCGATGATCTCGACGTCGGTGCGGCCGCCCACGCGATGCAGCAGGCCGCCGGCCCGCCCCACGAGTTCCATGGCGATGTTCACCGCGAGGCTCATGCTCGGCGACTGCAGGATCGGGATTTTCCGCGCCGCGGCCGTGATCGCTGCCCGCTCTCGCTCCTCGAGGCCGGTCGTGGCCACGACGAGCGGCAGCGTGGCCTCCACGCACCTCGCCACGATGCCCGCCACCGCCTCGGGCAGCGAAAAATCGATCGCCACGTCGGCCGGGCAACTCCAGGCATCGCTCACCACGACGCCCGCAGCGGGCAGGCCGGCCAGCACGCCCGCGTCCACACCGCTCCGCGGATGGCCGGCCCGCTCGATCGCGGCGACGAGTCGCCACGGCAGCGTGTCGGTCGCGGCGCAGGCGACCACCCGCTGGCCCATCCGGCCCGCGGCCCCATGCACGACGAGCCGCAGCGGTTCAGCCATAGAGATCGATCGCCTGGACGATCTCGTCGAGCCGATTGCCCACGCTCACGGAGCGATTGGCGAAGCTCGCCCGGCTCACGCCACGGCTGCCGAGCACCTCGTTGAAGAGCTTCTGGTCGGTGGTGTGGTAGGCGACGGTGGCGGTGGGATCCTTGAGCTGATGCCCCGTGAGGATGCAGACCACCCGTTCGTCCCTGCCGATCACGCCCTCCGCCACGAGCTGCTTGGCGCCCGCCACGCTGGCGGCGCTGGCCGGCTCGCAGCCGAGGCCACCGGCGCCCACCTGGGCCTTGGCGTCGAGAATCTCCTGCTCGCTCACCTCGCGAACGACGCCGTCGCAGACTTCGAGGGCCCGCAGGCACTTGTTGAGGTTCACCGGCCGGTTGATCTCGATGGCGCTGGCGATCGTATCGGCCCGCTTCTTCTCGCGGTCGAGCTCGTCGTAGTAGTGGCAGGCAGGGGAGAGATCGGCCCGACCGCCGTTCCATCGCAGGCCGCGGCGGGTATAGAGCTCGTGGAGCGTGTTGGCTCCGGCGGCGTTGATCACGGCCAGCCGCGGGATGCGGTCAATCAGCCCGAGCTTCCGCAGCTCGGCGAAGGCCTTGCCGAAGGCGCTGGAATTGCCGAGGTTGCCACCGGGCACCACGATCCAATCGGGCACCTCCCAGCCGAGCGACTCGAGCACGCGGAACATGATCGTCTTCTGCCCTTCCAGGCGGAAGGGATTGACGCTGTTCACGAGGTAGATGCCGAGCTTGCCGGAGACTTCCTTGACGCGGGCCATCGCGTCGTCGAAGTCGCCGGCAATCTGGATCGTGAGGGCCCCGTAGTCGAGGGCCTGGGAGAGCTTTCCGTAGGATATCTTGCCGGAGCCGATGAAGATGATGCCCCGCATCAGCCGCGTGACGGCGCAGTAGACGGCCAGCGACGCGCTCGTGTTGCCCGTCGAGGCACACGCGGCGCGGCGGGCCCCGATCATGCGGGCGTGGGTGAATGCCGCCGACATGCCGTTGTCCTTGAACGAGCCCGAGGGATTGAGGCCCTCGTACTGGAGGAACAGCCGGCCGTTGTCCACGCCCACGTAGCGGGCCACGCCGTCCGATGGCGGGCACATCGTCTGCCCCTCGCCGATCGTGACGACCGATTCCCGCGGGGCGTAAGGGAGCAGCTCGTGAAACCGCCACACGCCGCTGAAGGCGAGCGGGTCGCTGCGGCGCATCCACTTCCGCTCGAAGACCTCGAACGATGTGGGGGGCCGCAGCCGATCCCAGTCGTATTCGACGTCGAGCAGATTGCCGCATGACGGGCAGCTCGTCAGCACCTCGTCCACGGAGTACGTGGCCCCACAGGCAGGCGAAATGCACTGCTGGAAGGCCAGATCGGTGTGGGCAAGCACGGACAACGAACGCACTCCTGACAGCGGCGGCCTCCCGGACGGGCCGTCGGCGGACACGCTGCTCTCTATCGTCAAAAGCTATCGTTAAAAGGTAGGTTGCCGCATTCGGGCCAGCAAGCGGCTGCCCCGGCAGCAGCCACCGCACGGTTAGATCGGCTGCCAGTTTGACAGCCCGACGAACTCTGGATACCCTCCAAGTTTCGGCCGGCCGCTGGCGGAACTCGCGACGGCCCGTGCGGAACACGCTTCGGGAGGGCTGACACCGATGAAGGCGGCAGACGTAAAAGTGTTCAAGACGGCCCTGGAGTCGCTCCGGTCCCGGCTGCGCGGCGACGTGTCGACGATGGCCGACGCCGCCCTGCGGAAGACCCGCTCGGAGGCCAGTGGTGATCTTTCCAGCATGCCGATCCACATGGCCGACATTGGCTCCGATGCGTTCGAGCAGGAGTTCACGCTGACGCTCATGGCGAGCGAGGAGGGCACACTGGAGCAGATCGAGCACGCCCTCGACCGCATTCGCGCGAAGACGTACGGCACGTGCGAGGACTGCAACGGCGTGATCGCCAAGAAGCGGCTGGAGGCGATCCCGTTCGCCTCGCTGTGCATCCGCTGCGCCGAGAAGCAGGAGCAGGGCATCGGCGGCCGGCCGCGGCAGCCGCGCTAGTCTCCCGAGCGACACGGATGTCGGACGCCTCACTTTCCGTCGGACAATCAGCGATCCGATCGTGGATCGTGTTTCTCGCCTTGGCGGCGGTGTCTGCCGGCGTCGATCTCACCACGAAGTCGATCGCGTTCGCCCGCCTCGGCATGCCGGGCGTGGGCCCGCGGCACGATCTCATTCCGGGCGTGCTGATGCTGGAGACCAATCTCAACGAGGGCGCGCTCTTCGGCATGGGGCAGGGGCTTGGCCTCGCTTTTGCAGCCGTGTCGGTGCTCGCGATCGCCGGCATCCTGGCCATGATGGCCAAGCAGACGACCCGCGATGACCTGATCCTGGTGACGGCGCTGGGCCTGATCGTGGGTGGCATCGTCGGCAACCTCTACGACCGCCTCGGACTCCCGGGCCTGGCCTGGCACGCGCCGGCCGAGCGGATCGGCGAGCCGGTGCGGGCGGTCCGCGACTGGATCCACTGCGTGCTGCCGGGTGTCATCGATTGGCCGATCTTCAATCTCGCCGATACGTGGCTCGTGATCGGGGCGGGGCTGATCCTGCTCGTCTCGCTGCGGCCGACGCCGGCCGCGAGAACTGCCGCGTCGGAGGCCCCCCCCGCATGACCGCGCCCTCGCCCGGAGGTCCGTCCGACGCCGCGATCGGCGAGCGCCTGGCCGTCGCGCTCGAGGCCACGCGACTCGCCGCTGCCGACACGCTCCGCTGGTTCAACGACCCCAGGCTCGTGATCGACACGAAGGCCGATGCCTCGCCCGTGACGCAGGCCGACCGCGCCGCCGAGGCGATCCTTCGGAGTCATCTCCTCGGGGCGTTTCCCGCCGACGCCTTCCTCGGCGAGGAAACGGGGGCGACGCCGGGCACGTCGGGCTACGAATGGATCGTGGATCCGATCGACGGCACGAAGTCGTTCATTCGGGGCGTGCCGCTCTACGCCACGCTCGTGGGCTGCCGGCGGGCGGGGCAGGGGGTGCTGGGCGTGATCGCGATCCCGGCGCTCGACGAGGTCGTGTATGCGGCCCGCGGTGGCGGCGCCTGGCACGTGCGAGGCCGGGTTCCTGCCGTCGCGGCCCGTGTGTCGGCGCGGGCGACCCTCGCGGAGTCGCTTGTCTGCTCGAGCGACTTCACGTCGTTCGCCCGGTGGAGCGGCGGCCGGGAGGCCGGCGATGCCGCACGCACGCGTGTCGAGTCGGCCTGCGGGGTCGTCCGCACCTGGGGTGATGGCTACGGCTATCTGCTCGTGGCGACGGGCCGGGCCGACGTGATGATCGACCCGCTCCTGAACGCCTGGGACGCCGCCGCCGTCGAGACGGTGGTGACCGAAGCCGGCGGCCGATTCAGCGACTGGCGTGGCCATGCGCGCATCGAATCCGGCGACGGCGTCGCCACGAACGGCCTCGTCCACGACGCCCTGTTGCGCTGCCTGCCGTCGGCGACGTAGCGATCAGGCTCTCTGCCGGCCTTTGTCCCACCTCACCGCCTGAGGCTGCGCAGCTCCGGCTGGGTGGTTGCCGACTGGATCGTCCGGATGGCATTCTCGACGGCGCCGACACGCTGGTTGTTGAGTGCGCCTCCGGGAAACTCCCCACGCTCGACGTCGGCATTGAAGCTGGCAATCAACTCCCTGAGCGCGGGGATCTGCGGCTTGGCGGCCGCACCGTAGCCCTCGATGAGTGTCATGATCTCGCCCGTCCGCGTTTCACTGCCGTGGCCACCCTGGGTTTTCGCCAGGCCGACCGCCGCCGCGATGCCTTCTTGAAAATGATATTTGGCGAGCGCCTTCAAGCCAGCCATGCGGATCACGTTGTTGAACATGGTGTCCGCCGGGCTCGGACTCGTGACGGCCGCGAGAATGACCGGAGCGAGGGCGACGACATCATCCTCGCGAAGCTGGTCCTGGAAGCATTGCTCGAGCGTGGCGCGGGCCATGCCATCAGGATTCGTGGAGACGGCGCGGATGGCCTGGTTCCGCAATGTGGGATCGACGTTGGCGAGTTCCTGGCGCAGGGGGCCGCAAAACACGGCGTTCGCCAACTCACCGTGCGCGAACTGCACGGGATCCTCCCACCGGATCGGCCACGAGGGCTCCGCAGTCGCCACGAGCGCCTCGAGGATGCTCTCGATGGCCGGCTTGGCGGTGTCGCCCATCTTGCGGATGGCCTCGGCCGCCTTGAAGCGCACCCAGCGGTCCGGGTGGGCGAGCTGTTTCACCACCACCGGCAGGGCCTCCGGCGCGTCGAGCAGGCCGAGAGTCTCGCACGCTCCCTGGATGCGGTGCGGGTCCGTGCCATCGGCGAGCGCGACGAGCGTCGGGACCATGGCCTTGCCCTCCGGCCGTTTCGCCAGCTCCTCGGCCGCCCAGCCACGGACGATGGGCGACCAGCTGCCGAAGGCCTCCACCAGTTGTTCGGGGGTCATGTTCCGCCGGTCCAGATCAAAGCGGCCTGCGGCGACGGTGGCGGCGGCTTCCGTTTTGTCGAGCCAGCCTGCAGGATCGGCATCGCGGCCGGTAATGACCAGCGTGCGCAAGGGTAGCGCGTAGGTGAGCACATAGGTGGCGGCGGGACTCAGTCCGTTGTAACCACTGGTTCCATAGTAGCTGTCGTCATGCGTCTGCCCGGCGCCGTATTGTTCCGCGCCATCGTACGTGAACGACCCATCGGAGCGCCTCACGAGATCGAGGTGCCATGAGGCCTCGTGAAAGAACGCCGCCGCGGCCTCTGGCCCGCCGACAGCGGCGCCGAGCGCACTCCATAGGTAGCTGAAGCCCTGGCCCGTATGGCCATATTCGCGGCTGGCGTAGCCTGCGGTCGCCATGCGGGCGAAGAATTCCGTCTCCGTCGGCTTGTTTCCGATCGCGGCAAACATCACCGCGGTGATTGAATTTTTGCCGTTGTTCTCATGGTAGGGCCAGGGGGCGTGTTCGCCGTATGGAATGGCGCCCTTATCGGTGAAGAAGCCGAAGAACCCGGCGGCGCGGGCAATGGCCGGATCGATTTCCGGATGCTCCACGCCGCACTTTTTCGCCAGCACGATGGCCAGGTTGGCCGGCAGTCCGGCCATGTTTACCGGGCCGTAGGGGGGCACGGAGCCGTTGAATTTTCCGTCCGTGGTCAACGCGGCAAAGCCATGGCCGAATGTGCCATACATGCTCTGGCCGCGGGCCAGCAGAAGCGCGCTTTTTTGGATCGCGGGCAGTATCTCCTGATCGCGAGTGACCAGGTAATACTCGCAGAGAAACAGCAGGCGATAGCCCATGTTCCACGCGTTGCCCCAGACGGAGCCGGCGGGTTTCTTGTCGGGATCGGGATTGTCCTTGGCGAGGACGCGGGCGAAGTCACGCAGTTGTGGCAGGTATTCCGATCTGCCCGTGGCGAGCAGGGCCAGCCCCTGGATGGCTCCGGTCCAGTTGGGCTCCATGGTTTCTTTTTCGAGCACCTCGACGGCGCCCTCGAGAATGCGTTTTGATTTCTCGCAGTTCCACGGCGCGGTGTCGCTGTAGGTGCCCAGCACGGCGAGCTTCAGCGCAAGATCCTGCACGTGGCCGGCCCGCCACACCGTGAGTTCGAGCGTGCCCCCCTTGGGCTGCGTTTCCGCCTCCTGAATGGCGCGGGCGATGCTCTTCCTCGCGTCGTCACTGAAGGGCTCTCCGCCCACGCCGAGAATCACATCATCCACCTTGACCACGCCATCCGCCGGCGATGCCGCGCCGACGTGCGTGACCAGGATCTGCCGGCTGGCGAGCGTGGTGCGGCCTTGTGCGGCATCCAGGTTGTCTGCCGCCTTGGTGTGGATCCAGCCGCGCAGGCCGGTTGGGCCCAGATTGTAGGTGGCCTTGCGGTCGATCGTGGCGATCACGCCAGCGGCGGTGAGATCGGGCGTTGCAGCCCGGGCGGGTGACGGTTTTTTCTGGAAGGGCAGCAGGGCCTCCGCAAACGCCTTGCCCATCTGCGCGAAGATCTTCGCACTGCCCCAGTAGTGGTAGCCGCCATTGGAAGCGCCTTTGAGGGCCTCCCTGTCTGTGGGCGAAAGCACCTCTTCCAAGGCGATGTCGAGCTTCTCCCGATCGGTCTTTGTGATGCCCTCGATCCGCACGTCGATCGCGGCATAGTGGTCCGGGGAGTTCTCGGCATAGTGGTCATTGGCGTAGACCGCCAAAACGTTCTTCCCCTTCTTCAAGAGTTGTGCCTGATCCTTTTCGAGGACGATGGCACGGTACACGGGATTGTCCAACCACCGGCCATGGGTATGAACCTTGCGGCCGTTCAGATACACGTGAAAGCCTTGCCTGGCCAGAACCGCGATGCGATACGACTCGCAGTCGAGGTCCTCGACATCGAAGGTCGTCCGCATCAGGAGGAATTCGCCCTCGCCCCAGGCCGAGGCAAATGTGTCGAGGGTGATGCCGCTATGTTTCCAGACTCCCTTTCCGATGGGAGCCTTGCCGGCCGTCCATTGGCTGTCATCGAATTCGGCCGCGAACCACTTCTCCAACCCTGCCGGCAGCGTGATGTCCCGGAATCGCCTGACGTCGTATTGCTGCAGTTTGTCCTTCTGCTCGGTGGGGGCGATCGTCATGAACCGCCAGGTGCGTTCCTCCGGCAGCGGCTTCCCGATCGGCTTCCAGTAATGCCCCCACTTCCATTCCTTGTCGAGCGTGCCATCTGCCTTCAAAGGATGCGCCGTACCGACGATGTTGTTGTATTCGCCCTGCTTGAGCTGTGCGGCGGCGATGCCATGGTCCCAGAACGGGGCGGTATCGACGGCGATCACGTTGCCCTTGAACTCGGGCATGTCGGCCGGCGCGGCCATGGCCTTGCGGAAATTCACATGTTTCTCGCCGTCGATACCCAGCACGCCGATCACGAATGGCATCTTCGGGGCCGAAAGATCGGTGCGCACGTCCCGAATGAAGTGCGCCAATAGCCGCGAGTATTCGTCATACCCGCCCGGCTCATTGCGATTGGGATAGGTCGTCCCATCGACCAGATCGTTGAAGCCCTGAAGCCAGACAAAACCGGCCAGCTCGTAGCCAGCCTGCTCGTCATATACCGGACACACCCGCTTGGGATCTGCCAGCACCTTTTTCACGTGCTCGATCATCATCCGGTAAAACACACCCGAGGCCGCATTCTTGTCGTCCTGCCACTGTTTCCGATCCTCGGCCTTGGGAATCCCGTGAGCCCCCTGCGGATGCTTGTCCCAGAGTTCCTGGATCTCCTTGGGCAGCGTGTAGGGCCCGGCACTGGGGGGACGGAATTCGGTGTTGAGCGACCTGCCGCCCCAGGCGCATTTGATGATCAGGATGGGCTCCTTCAGCTCTTTCTCCATGTAAATTCCGAAGGTGAATTCCGGCCCGATCTTGCGGCTTATCTTGGTCGGTTGATTTCCCCGCTGGCCAAAGCCGGCAGTTAATTTCCCCAGGCCCTCGCCATTGGCACTGCCGTCGTAAGGGCCGGTCAAATACGACATCCAGACCGTGTCACAGATCCGCGGCGTGCCATCGGCATGACGCATCTCCTCGAGCATGGGAGCCGTGAGCGGATCCTTGCCGATGGCGTCAAACGTGCGGATTTCGGCATGGCCCTCCATGTTGGACTGGCCCGCCATGATGAAGACCTTCAGTTTCTTGGGCGCCGCGTCGGCAGCCCGGGTGGTTCCGGCCCAGGCCACGGACGCAAGCACGCAGAGCAGAAGCAGGCCGAGGGCCCGCGGGGCGGTGGCGGTCGATCGGGTCAGCATGGCAGCATTCCTTCGGAAGGGCATCGCGATGAGTGACGGCCGCATGGAGGCTCATGCCCTTCGCGTTGACGAATGGCAGCGATCCAAGAAGGGCTCGTCCGGTCGCTGCCAATCTACGCCTGTTCGCTGTGACGCTCGTATTGACGCCCCCCGGCCGCGACCTTACACATATCATATATGATACAGATCTGGCGTCCCGAAGGATCCCGCGTATGACCGCCCGCCCGGCCCCTTCGACCCTTCCCGAACCGCCGTGGCGGTCTCTGCCCGGCCGCCCGACCCTCGTCGATCATGTCGTCGGCGAGGTGCGGCAGGCCATTGCCCGGGGCGACTACCCCGTCGGCAGCGAACTGCCCGCGGCCGAGAAGCTCGCCGACGGCTTCGGCGTCTCGATGACAGTGATCCGCGAGGCGATGCGGGTGCTGCGGTCGCAGGGGCTCGTCGAGGTGTTTCAGGGCAAGCGACCGCTCGTGGCGGCGACCGATTCGACGGCCGCCGTCTCGCTCCTCGCCCAGTCGCTTGGGCGGGCCGGCCGCATGCAGGACCTGATGCAGGTGCGATGGGTGCTGGAGGTGGCCATCGCGGCGATCGCCGCGGAGCATGCCACGCCCGCGCATCTCACCCGACTGGCAGCCGCGGTGGACGAGATGCGCGACGGCACGACGATCGAGCGGCAGGTCGATGCCGACGTGCATTTTCATCGCGTGCTCGCCGAGGCCACCGGCAACCCGCTGTTTCCGATCCTGATCAAGTCGCTGGAGGGTTTGCTGCGTGAGTTCCGCGGGCAGGCGATCGAGGTCAGGGGCGTGCAGTCGGGCGTCAAGGAGCATGCCGCCGTGCTCGAGGCCGTGCAGGCACGGAATCCGCAGGCGGCGCGGGAGGCGATGATCCTTCACATGAAACTGGCCGAGCGGACGCTGCGCGAGGAGCTGCCCAAGGGCCGCTAATCGCGGGCCTGCCTGCAGAGAAAGCCATGAATCGTCGAGCGGCGATGTTTGTGCAGCGTGGAGCCGCGGGCGTCGGCCTGTGGCTGTGCGCCGTCCTGTCGCTGGCGGCCGGGCCCGACTACGCCCGCGACGTGCAGCCGATCTTCGCCACGCACTGCTATTCCTGCCATGGCCCCGAAGACCAGACGAGCAGCTACCGGCTCGACGTCCGCGACGTCGCGATCAAGGGGGGCGACAGCGGCGAGGCCGCGATCGTGCCGCACAAGTCGGCTGAGAGCGCGCTCATCCGGCACGTCAGCAATCCCGACCCCGACCTGCGGATGCCCCCCGGCGACAGCGACGTGCCGCCGCTCTCGCCCGAGCAGATCGCCACGCTCAAGGCCTGGATCGACGCCGGCCCGGCGTGGCCCGACGAACTCGCCGGCTCCACCGACGACGGCCGCATGAGCCACTGGGCGTGGAAGCCCGTCAAACGGCCCGACGTGCCGGAGGGCGACCTGCCGAATCCCATCGACCGCTTCCTGCTCGCGGCCGCAGACGCGGCGGGCAAGACGCTCGCCCCCGAGGCTGACCCGCGGTCCCTCGTCCGCCGGCTCACCTACGACCTCACAGGGCTGCCGCCGACCGCCGAGGACGTGACCGCCTTCGAGAACGACCACTCCCCGGCCGCCTACGACGCGCTCGTCGCGCGGCTGCTCGATTCGCCCCGCTACGGCGAGCGGTGGGGCCGCAAGTGGCTCGACGTCGTCCGCTACGCCGACACGGCGGGCGACACGGCCGACTTTCCGGTGATGGACGCCTGGCGGTATCGCAACTGGGTGATCGACGCCTGCAACCGCGACCTGCCCTACGACGAGTTCCTGCGGCAGCAGTTGGCCGGCGACATCCTGGCGGGCCTGCCCGACTCCGGCTCGGCCGACATGATCATCGCCACCGGCTACTGGGCGCTCGCGCGGCGGTTCGGGGCCGATGGCGACAAGGACATGTACCTGACGTACGACGACGCCATCGACAACCTCGGCAAGGCCGTGATGGGGCTGTCGATCGCCTGCGCCCGCTGCCACGACCACAAGTACGACCCCGTCACGACCCGCGACTACTACGGCATCTACGGGATGCTCGCGAGCACGCGGTTCGCCTTCCCCGGCACCGAGCTGAAGGCCACGCCCCGCGACATGGTGCCGATCATGTCGGCGGCCGAGAAGAGCCTGATGAACGAGTGGGACGCCGAGCTTTCCCGCCTCGAGGCCGAGCTCGGCCGCCGCGACGCCGAATGGAAGGCGCAGGCGAAGCAGGCCGACACGCTCGCCCCGGTGCTCGCCGAACTGGCCGCCGGGGAGATCGAGGCCGCGGGGGCGCAGGATGTCGCGCTGCCCGAGCAGTCGCCCACGGTCTCCCTGCGGGCCGGCGAGATGCTCGAGCTTTCGGTCCTCATGCGTGCCAACAACGGCGGCGACGCGACGCGGGTCGATCTCGTGATCGAGGAGCAGGGAGGCAAGGGCCGCCGGTGGAGCGCGGCTGAGGATCTCGTGCCCGACCTCCACCAGAAGGGCGAGGGGGCCACGCATGCCGACTCACAGGGCAACGCCGGCACCTGGCTGCTCTATGACGTCGAGCACGGCGCCATGCTGCTCGACCGCTGGGAGCCCGAGCTCTTCGGCACGGAGGGCGTGCCGGCCTGGCGGCACGGCGATTTCCCGCTCGTGATGGTCAACACGCGGACCGAGCCGGTGAAGCTGCAGACGATCACGGCGCCGCCGCGGTCGCTGGCCCTCCATCCGGGCCCGCGGGCCGGCGTGGCGCTGGCCTGGCGGGCGCCGACGAGCGGCGTCTATCGCGTCCACGGCCGCGTGGAGAAGATCGATCCGGGCGGCGACGGCACCGCCTGGCGGCTCGACAAGCGGGCCGACCTCGCCGACCACTTCGCGGCCGCCACGACGCTCGCGGCCGCGCGCACGGCGGCGGCGGCCGCCCGCGACGCGCACCTTGCCACGAAATTGCCGCAGCAGTTCGCCTACGCTGTCCGCGAGGGGGACAAGGCCGAGAACGCGAAGATCCTGCTCCGTGGCGATCCCGAGAAGCCCGGCCCCGAGGTGCCCCGCAAGAACCTCGACATCTTCGGCGGCGAGACGGTGGAGCAGGGGAGCGGCCGCAAGGAACTGGCGTCGTGGCTCTGCCGCGCCGAGCACCCGCTCACGGCCCGGGTGATGGTCAACCGCATCTGGCAGGGGCACTTCGGCCGCGGCATCGTCGGCACCCCCAACGACTTCGGGGTCCAGGGGCAGCCGCCGACCCACCCCGAACTGCTCGACTGGCTGGCGGCGGAGTTCGTGCAGCAGGGTTGGAGCGTGAAGGCGATGCACCGCCTCATGGTCACGAGCGCGGCCTACCGGCAGCGGTGCGGCGCGGCCGACTCGGCCTACCCGCAGCGTCGCCGGCGGCTCGACGCCGAGGAGATCCGCGATTCGCTTCTCGACGTCGCCGGCCAGCTCGACCTCACGCCGGGCGGCCCGCATCCCTTCAAGCAGACCAGCGGCTACAAGTACTCGCAGCACAAGCCGTTCGAGGAGTTCTTCGACTCCAAGCAGCGGAGCATCTACCTGATCACGCTCCGCCTCCGCCGCCATCCGATGCTCGGCCTCTTCGACGGCGCCGACCCCAACGCCGCCACGCCGGGCCGGGAGACGAGCACCGTCCCGACCCAGGCGCTCTACTTCCTCAACGACCCCTTCTTCCATGACTGCGCCGCGGCCTTCGTCCGCCACGTGCTCGCCAAGGCCAGCGACGATCGAAGTCGCCTCGACGCCGCCTGCAGGCTGGCGTTCCAGCGGCCGGCCACCGAGGCCGAGCACGAGCGGGCAGCGAGGTTCCTCGACGACGTCGCCGGCCGGTTCGCCGACCTGCCGGAGGCGGACCGCCGCACCGCCTCATGGATCGCCCTGGGACGCGTGCTCCTGGGCAGCAACGAATTCGTCACCCTCGACTGACCACCGACAGGAGAGCCACCATGAGCACGGCGAAGTTCCACTGGTCGCGGCGCGGCTTCGTCCGGTCGCTGACGGCCGGCTCCGCGGTCCTGCCGGCGCTGATCCGCGAACTGGTCGCGGCCGACGGCGGCGGCGCGGACCCGCTCGCCCCCCGCGCCCCGCACTTCGCACCCAAGGCCAAGCGGGTGATCGTCCTTTACTTCAGCGGCGGCGTCTCCCACGTCGATGCCTGGGACCCGAAGCCCAGGCTGTTCGCGGACCACGGCAAGCCGATGCAGGTCGATGACCCGCAGGCCGCGGCGATCGGTGCCTACACGAACGGCGTCGTGAAGCGGCCGATGTGGGAGTTCCGCAAGCGGGGCAAGAGCGGGATCGAGGTGAGCGACCTGTTCCCGCACATTGGCGAATGCGTGGACGACATCACCCTTATCCGTTCGATGCACACCTCCCACCAGAACCACTACAACGCCACGCTCGGCATCCACACCGGCTCGTTCCAGTTTGCGCGGCCGAGCATGGGGGCGTGGGTGAGCTACGGCCTCGGCACCGAGAACGCGAACCTCCCCTCCTACGTGGTGCTCGCACCGGAATCCCCCTACGCCGGCGCCCAGGTCTGGGCATCGGACTTCCTGCCGGCCTGCCACCAGGGAACGCGGGTGATTCCCGGCGGCGAGCCGATTCCCAACCTCGCCCGTCGCGGCCGCAGCGAGCAGGTGCAGGCGCTGGAACTCGCGGCCCTGCGGGAGTGGAATCGGGAGCACCTTGCCGCCCGCGCGGGGGATCCGCTGCTCGCGGCCCGTCTGAAGTCGTTCGAGACGGCCTTCGGCATGCAGATGGAGGCGCCCGAGGCGTTCGACTTGGCCAAGGAGAGCGACGCCACGCTCGCGATGTACGGCCTGGAGCGTGGGCAGACCACCGGGTTTGGGTGGCAGTGCCTGGCGGCGCGCCGGTTGGTGGAACGGGGCGTGCGGTTCGTCGAGCTGATCGACGGCGGCTCCGAGAACAACTGGGACCAGCACGACACGATGGCCAAGCACGGCCCGCGGGCCAAGGACACCGACCGTCCGGTCGCCGGCCTGCTCCAGGATCTGAAGGACCGCGGCCTGATGTCCGATACGCTGGTCGTCTGGGCCACGGAGTTCGGCCGCACCCCCTTCAGCAAGGACGCCGAGAAAGGTGGCCGCGAACACCACGCCTGGGCCTTCACCTGCTGGATGGCGGGCGCCGGCGTCAAGCCCGGTATCGTGCACGGTGAAACCGACGACCACGGCTGGAAGGTGGTCAAGGATCCCGTGCACGTCCACGACTTCCACGCGACGATCCTGCACCTGCTCGGATTCGACCACAAGCGGCTCACGTTCCGTCACGCGGGCCGCGACTTCCGGCTGACCGACGTGGAAGGCAACGTCGTCCACCAGATCCTCACCTGATACGACTCGTTCCCTCATGCACAGACTGCCAGTCTGCACCTACACCGCTCCGCTGTAGCACAGAGTGGCACTCTGTGAACCCCGGCCGGCTCAACGGCTCCGCAGAAACCACCGCGTGACCAGCATGCGGTAGGTGAACATGAGGGTGAGGTTGGGCTTCGAAAACAGAATGCGGGTGACCAGGCCCCAGAAGCCGCGCTTGTGCTCGTAGTCGATGTGCTCACGGATCTCGGTCGTGTGATCGTCGAGCGGGACAAACGAGTGGGTGTGCTCCCACTTCGCAGCCGGCCCCTCGGCCTGAACGTCGGTGAAGCCGCGGTCGGTCACACCTCGATGCACCGCCTTCCACCGCAGGGGCAGGGGTCCCACCCAGAGCGTGAACCGGGACACGGAGCCTTCGGCGAGCGGCTCGATCGAGTGGAGCTGCACGAACGTGGGCGGGGGCGTGAGCCGTTTGAGGGCCGAGGTATCGCGGTGAAAGTCCCGCACGGCGGCGAGCGGGGCGGCGACGGTGAAGCGGTAGTCGAAAACGGGCATCGCGGGGATTGTAGGCCGCTCTTGCCGGAAACCCACCGTTCTGTATCCTTGGGGGCTCGCCGGCCTCGGTTTTGGCCGGAAAAAGAGCTTCGTATTCCCGCCCTCCGTTGAGTGATCCCGTGGCACGTTCCTGTCAGGTTTGCGGCAAAGGTTTCTCGATCGGCAACCAGGTGACGATCCGCGGTAAGGCAAAGTACCTCGGCGGCGTCGGCACGAAGATCACCGGCATCACGAAGCGGAAGTTCAAGCCGAACCTGCAGCGGATTCGCGTGACGGTCGGCAACGGCACCAACTCGTCGCTGCTCGTCTGCACCCAGTGCATCAAGGGGGGCAGCGTCACGAAACTCGTGAAGCAGAAGCCCTTCCGCCTGCCCACGGCCGACAAGGCCGCTTCCAAGCCGGCCACGGAAGAGGCGGTGCCGTCGGGTCCGCGTGCCCGCCCGTAGGATCGCCATGAGCCTTTCCCGACAGGATGTCGCCAAGGTCGGCCTGCTGTCGCGGCTCGCGCTCTCCGAGGCGGAAGTCGACAGCCTCACGGGCGAGCTCTCGAAGATCGTGGGCTTTGTCTCGCAACTCGAGGAGATCGACACGGCCTCCGTCGCTCCGCTGGCCCATCCGCTCGATTCCCAAAACGTGTTTCGCGACGACGTCGTGAAGCCCTCGCTCACCACGGCCCAGGCACTGCAGTCGGCCCCGCGACACGACGGTGAATGCTTCCTCGTGCCCGCCGTGCTCGGCGAGTCGGGGGCCGCCTGACCCGAGCGGCACCGCAGCCGCCTCCGCCACCACGACCTCTCCTTCCAGCCTTCGCCCGCCCCGCCATGCAGCCGCTTCAGCTTTCGGCCACCGATCTCGTGGCCGCCGTTCACCGCGGCGACCTCACGGCAGTGGAATGCACCGAGGCGTTTCTGGCCCGCACCGAGGCGGCGAACGGCACGCTCAACGCCTTCCTGACGATCGACCGCGACGGGGCGCTCGCCCGGGCCGCCGACATCGACGCCCGCCGCAAGGCCGGCAAGCCGCTCGGGCCGCTCGCCGGCCTGCCGATCGGCGTGAAGGACGCGCTCTGCACGGCCGACCTGCCCACGACCTGCGCCTCGAAGATGCTCGCCGGATTCCGTCCGCCGTACGACGCCGAGGTCGTGGCCCGGTTGCGGCGTGCCGATGCCGTGATCATCGGCAAGACGAACATGGACGAGTTCGCGATGGGTGGCTCGAACGAAAACTCCGCGTTCGGCCCCGTGCGCAATCCGTGGGACACGACCCGAGCGCCCGGCGGCTCCAGCGGCGGCTCGGCGGCCTGCGTGGCGGCCGACATGGCCCTCGTCGCGATCGGCTCCGACACCGGCGGCTCCATCCGGCAGCCGGCGGGGCTCTGCGGGATCACCGGGCTCAAGCCCACCTACGGCCGCGTGAGCCGTCGCGGCCTCGTGGCCTTCGCCTCCAGCCTCGACCAGATCGGCCCGATGGCGCGGTCGGCCGCCGACTGCGCCCTCGTGATGGAGACGATCGCGGGCCATGACCCGGGCGACTCGACCTCGATTTCGGGCGCCGCGCCGGCCTACACACGGTCGCTCGACAAGCCGCTGACCGGGCTGCGGATCGGCCGCGTGGCGGCGCATTTCGGGGAAGGGCTCGATCCCGAGGTGGCCAAGGGTGTCGACGAGGCGTTCGCCGCGTTCAAGGCGGCCGGCGCCACCGTGCATGACGTCGAACTGCCGCATGCGAAGTATGGCATTCCGACCTATTACCTCGTCGCCCCGTGCGAGGCCTCGAGCAACCTGGCGCGGTATGACGGAGCCCACTATGGCCACCGGGCCGAGCCCGGAAAGGGCCACCGGGCCGAGCCCGGAAAGGGCCACCGGGCCGAGCAATCGAGCACGGCGGCGTTCGAGTCGCCGCTCGTCGAGATGTATTGTCGCAGCCGGGCGGAGGGCTTCGGCCCCGAGGTGAAGCGGCGGATCATGCTCGGCACCTACGCCCTCTCGTCGGGCTACTACGACGCCTACTACGCGAAGGCGCTGCGGGTGCGGCGGCTGATCCGCCAGGACTATCTCGACGCCTTCCAGCACGTGGATCTCATCGGCGGCCCGGTGTCGCCGACCGCCGCCTTCAGGCTCGGCGAGAAGACGAACGATCCGCTCGCCATGTATCTCGTCGACATGTACACCGTCGGCACGAACCTCGCCGGCATCGGCGGGATCTCGTTTCCCTGCGGATTCACGGCCGGTGGCCTGCCGATCGGCTTCCAACTCCAGGGCCCCGCGCTCGCCGAGCCGCTGCTCCTGAATGCCGCCGACCGGTTCCAGCGGCTCACCGACTGGCACCTTCGCCGCCCCAAGCCCCCCGTCGCCTGACCGACCGCCATGACCGCAGCCGCAGCCGCCGCGCCCTACACGACCGTCATCGGCCTGGAGGTGCACGTCCAGCTTCAGACACACACGAAGCTCTTCTGCGGTTGCCCGACCACGTTCGGCGCCCCGCCCAACACGCAGGTCTGCCCCACGTGCCTCGGCCTGCCCGGCTCGCTGCCGGTGATGAACCGCCGCGCCTTCGAACTCGCCATGCGGTCGGCCCTCGCCCTCAATTGCTCGATCGCGGCCTTTACCAAGTGGGACCGCAAGAACTACTTCTATCCCGACCTGCCCAAGGGCTATCAGATCAGCCAGTACGACCTGCCGTTCTCGTCCGACGGCTGGCTGGAGGTGGTCGATCCGAAGGGGGCGTTCAGCCGCCGGGTGGGCATCATCCGCGTGCACCTCGAGGAGGACGCGGGCAAGAGCATGCACGACGAGGCCGCCGGCACGGCCGACACCCGGATCGACCTCAACCGCGCGGGCACGCCGCTCTGCGAGATCGTGAGCCAGCCTGACCTGCGGAGCCCGCAAGAGGCCCGGGCCTGGCTCAACGAGTTGAAGCTGCTGCTCGTCTACCTCGGCGTGAGCGACTGCAACATGCAGGAGGGAAGCCTGCGGGTCGATGCCAACGTCAACCTCCACATCCCGGTGGCGGGGCAGGGCGGAGCGGCCGACCGGATCGCCAAGACGCCGATCGTCGAGATCAAGAACATGAACTCGTTCCGCTCCGTGGAGCGGGCCCTCATCTACGAGGCCGCACGGCAGTGGGAGGAGTGGCAGGCCACGGGCACCGAGATGGGCAGGATGCCCAAGCAGACCCGCGGCTGGGACGATCCCGCCGGCATCACGCGGCCGCAGCGGCAGAAGGAGGAGTCGAGCGACTACCGCTACTTCCCCGAGCCGGACCTCGTGCCCGTGACCGTCTCGGAGGCCGACATCGCCGCCGCCCGGGCCGCGATGGGCGAGCCGCCGGCTGTGCTGCGGACGGCGCTCGAGTCGAAATGGAAGATCTCCGCCTACGACGCCGACGTGCTCGTCAACCAGGGGCGCGAACTCGTGGCCTATTTCGAAGACCTCGCGGCCCGCGTGGGCGAGGGCAAGGTGGCGAGCAATTGGATGCAGCAGGACGTGCTCCGCTGCCTGAACGACCGCGGCGGCACGATCGGGGAGTTTCCCGTGCGGCCCGAGCAGGTGGCCGACATCATCGCCCGGATCACCGCCGGTGAATTCGACACCAGCCGCGGCCGCGAGATCTTCGCCGAGGTGCTCACCTCCGGAAAGCCGGTGGCCGACGTGGTGGCCGCCATGGGCATCACCGCGGTGAGCGAGGACGACCTCGTCGCGCTCTGCAAGGAGCTGCTCGCGGCCAACCCCAAGATCGTGGCCGACGTGCAGGGGGGCAAGGAACAGGCCGCCGCCGGACTGATCGGTCAGGCCAAGAAGAAGAACCCCAACGTGAATCCCGGCAAGGTTCGGCAGATGTGCCTCGACCTGATTCGCGGAACGTGACGGGCCACGGGAGTCGCCCATGCCCCGCATCATCACGCTGACGACCGACTTCGGCACGGGCTCGGTGTACGTCGCGGAGCTGAAGGGGCGGCTGCTGCATGCCCGGCCGCCGCTCGCGCTCGTGGACATCTCCCACGACCTGCGGCCGCACGACATCCGCGCCGCGGCCTGGCTCGTCGGCCGGGCCTGCTTCGCCTTTCCGCCGGACACGCTCCACATCGTCGTCGTGGATCCGGGCGTGGGCACGGGCCGCCGGCTCGTCTGGGCACGACTCGGTGATCAGGAGTTTCTGTGTCCCGACAACGGCGTGCTCGGCTACGCCATGCGCCACACGCCGCTCGCGGAGGCGAGGGAATTGCCCGTCGCCGCCGCGGCATCGGCCACGTTCCACGGCCGCGACGTGCTCGCCCCCGCCGCCATACGGCTCCTGGATGGCGAACGCCCCGAGACCCTGGGGCCTCGGCTCGCGAGCCTGGCATCCATCACATGGCCCGAGCCGCGCGAGACCGAAGCGGGCATCGAGGGCGAGGTGATTCATGTCGACGCATTCGGCAATCTCGTGACGAACCTGCCCGCGGCACTCTGGCCGCGGGTCGAGGCGGCGGGGGGGCTCGCCGTCGGCCCGCACCGTGTGACGACGCTCGTCCGCACGTATGGCGACGTCCCTCCGGGCACCACCGTCGCCCTCGTCGGCTCCCAGGGTTTCATCGAAGCGGCCGTCGTCGAAGGCCGCGCCGCCGACACGCTTGCCGCCCGTGTCGGCACACGCGTAGGCGTCGAGCCATCACCATACAAGCCCTGAGCGCAAGTGTGGGGATTCCGCAACGCAACCGATCCCCCGGCTTGCGCCTGGGGGCTGTTATGAGAGGCTCGGCCACCCGGTACACTCGCGGCATGCTTTCGCCCGAGGAATTGCGGCATTGGGATCGCCACCATGTGTGGCATGCGTTCACGCAGATGCAGGAGTACGAGCCGCTCCTGATCGAGCGAGGCGAAGGTGCGTGGCTCGTCGATACCGACGGCACCCACTACCTCGACGGGTCGGCGAGCATGTGGTGCGCCATCCACGGCCACCGCCATCCGCGGCTCGACGCGGCCCTGCAGGCGCAACTCGCGAAGGTGGCCCACACCACGAACCTGGGGCTCTCGAACCCGACGACGATCGAGTTCGCCCACCGGCTCGCCGCGGTGGCTCCGCCCGGGCTCGACCGGGTGTTCTTCAGCGGCGACGGCTCGAGTGCCATCGAAACGGCGCTGAAGATGGCCTTTCAATACTGGCTCCAGGCCGAGCCGCCGCGGTCGGGCCGCACGCGATTCATCGCGATCGGAGAGGCGTATCACGGCGACACGCTGGGAGCGATCGGTGTCGGCGGCGTCGATCGGTTCACGGCGATGTTCGCCCCGCTCACGTTCGAGGCGATCCGGTTGCCGTCGCCGGGCGGCCCATGCCCCGCCACGGGCCGGCCGGCACCGCCACTGGGAGAGGCGCTGGCAAACATCGAGCAGGCGCTTGTCTCCCACGCCGGCCAGGTCACCACCATCATCATGGAGCCGCTCATGCAGGCGGCGGCCGGGATCTACGTCCATCCCCCCGGCTTCCTGCGCGGCGTGGCCGAACTCGCCCGGCGGCACGAGGTGCTTTTGATTCTCGACGAAGTGGCCGTCGGCTTCGGCCGCACGGGCACGATGTTCGCCTGCCAGCAGGAGGACGTGGCACCCGACTTCCTCTGCCTCGCCAAGGGGCTCACGGCGGGCTACCTGCCGATGGCCGCCACGCTCACCACCGAGCGGATCTGGACCGCCTTCCTCGGCAGCCACACCGACCGCCGCACGTTCTTCCACGGCCACACGTATGGCGGCAACCCGCTGGCGGCCGCCGTCGGCATCGCCTCGCTCGATATCTTCCGTGACGAGCGAACGCTCGAGTCGCTGCCGCCGAAGATCGAACGCTTGCGGGAGCATGCAACGCGGATTGCCGCGCTGCCGCACATCGGTGCGGTGCGGCAGTGCGGGCTGGCCGCCGGCTTCGACCTCGTCGCAGACAAGGCAACCGGCGCGGCCTATCCCTGGCAGGATAAACGGGGCATGCGGGCCTGCCTCGCCGCCCGGCCGCACGGCGCCCTGCTGCGGCCCCTCGGCGACGTGGTGGTGGCCTGGCCGCCGCTGTCGATCACGCTCGATGAGCTCGATCTGCTGCTGGCTGCCGCCGAGGCCGGCATCCGCGCCGCCACCGAGGTCTGATCAGACGCGCACGACGATCCCGAGCCGCTCCAGCGGGGGCAGGCTCTGGGTTTGAAACGCCGTGCAGGCGGACTCGACCAACGCCAGTCGCTCGGCCGGATCGGCGACCGCCTTGCCGTCGCGCTGCAGCGCACGGCCGCTCGCGGCGAGGCGGCGGTCCACCCGCCCCGCGAGCTCCTCGGCCCCGTGCTCGATCAGCTCATGGAGAATCGCCGCGTCGAGATCGCCCATGGTGTGGCCGGTTCCGGTGACGCTGCTGGCGAGCGCCAACGCACGGCCACCCAGCGCCCCGGCGGCGAGGACCGCGCGATTGAATGCATGCGGCACCGACACGGCCTGCGGCAGATCGGCCGCGGCACTCCGCACCGGGCCGGCCGCGATGTCGAACAGGCCCATCGCCACGCCGGCGTCCACTGCCCGCACGAGATCGGCCTGGGGCGTGTTCGCCAGCCGCGAGTCGGCGAGCATCTCCGACATCCGCAGGCTCCGCCCGTCGAGCACGTCGAGCAGCGACTGATAGAGCGGCCCCTGCACCGTGCTCGTCACCACGCCGAGATTGGCCTGGTAGGGGAGCGTCGTGCCCGGCCGTGAGACGCGGAAGTGGATGTCGTCGGCTTCACGGAGCCGATCGGCCATGTCGGGCATGGGCCGCGGCCCGCGGGCGTAGACGTCCCAGCGAAACGCCGTGTTGGCACAGAAGTCCTTGTGGGCCTCGGTCACCAGCCGGTTGGTCGTCGTGCGGAAGAGTTCCTGAAACTCGGGCCGCACGCAAAGATCCCAGAAGTTCGTGAACACCGGCAGGCTGCCGACGAACGTCAGGCCGGCCGAGCCGAACATGCCGGCGACGTCGGCGAAGTAGAAGCTCGTCCAGTCGGCGTTGAGGTATTCGTGCGCGAGATAGCGAACGTCCTGCTTGAGCAGGGCATCGACGTAGGCGGCAGCCCGTGGGTTGTCTTCGAAATACTTCGCGTGCCGATCGCGGATGAACACGAGATAGGCGAGGGCGTCGCGAATCCGCTGCAGGCTGTCACCCGACCGCAGGGCGGCATACTGCCGCAGGATGCCGCGGATTGGCTGCAGATGGGCCCAACCCGGCATCGAGTTGTAGCTCACCAGCAGCAGGCCGCCGTCGGCCAGCTGACCGCGGGCCACGGCCAGGATCTCGTCCCGCACCTGCTGCGAGACCCAGCTGAACACGCCGTGCAGGGCCACGAAGTCGAACGTGCCGAGGTCGGCCGGCAGATGCCCGAAGTCCGACGTGATCACGCGGGCATTGCCCAGGCCTCCCACAGCGATGTCGCGCTCGGCGGCGGCGGTGTGGTCGGGATTGAAGTCCACCCCGACGAACTCGGCCCCCGGGTTCGCGGCGGCGAGCGTCGTGAGCGATCGGCCGAGCCCGCAGCCGAGTTCGAGGTACCGATATCCGGTCGCCCGCGGAGGCGTCACGCGATTGAGCGCCGCCACGTAACGAAGCGCTACGGGCGCCATGTTGGGATAGAAGCCCGGGATGTACGAAACGTCGGTCAGATATCCGGTCGCCGCAGCCATGCGCACTTCCTCGTCATGCAATGTGTGGAGGGGTCAGACCCCTAGAGATTACTGCACGACGGACTTGCTGCCTTCGGTGGAGCCGCCGATCGGGGCGCCGGCGGGCATCGGGCGACCGGCCGTCGGGATGTCGAGCCGGTGCAATTCCTCCCGAACCTGCCGGTAGGCGGCGAAGCTGTCGGGGTAGCACCAGAGCGTGATCGTCGTCTCGGGCTTGGCCCCCGAGAGCACGCGGCGAAACCGTGAGCCCGACTGCAGGGCCTCGTCGATCGTCTCGCCATGGGCCTCGTCGGCGGGCCGCACCACCCACTCCCGGGAGCGGATCAGCACCTGGCCGCGGGCCTGATCGATCTTGGCCTCGATCACGTAGTCGAGCGTGAACCCCTGCTCGGGGCCGACGGTCTCGATCCGAGAGGCGAGCTGGGCGATCGGTCCGGAGTGCCGCTGGGTATGCTGCTTCGCGAGCTGAAACAGCTCCTCGAGCGGAATGTAGGCGATCCGCCCCCCCGCGATCCGAAAGTGCATCTCCTCGCCGTTGACCGTACGGCCGATCGGCGTGGGATAGGCCAGGATCTCGTGGGCGTCGGCCGGCGCCGTGGCCACCACCTCGGCCTCCCGCCGTACGCGGGCGATCTCGTCCTCGAGGGCCTGCCGCCGGGCCCGCTGCTCCGCGGCGGCGACGCCGGCCGCCTCCCCTTCCTGCCTGCGCCGCTCGATCATGGCCTTGGCCGCCGACACCGCCGTCGTGAGCTGAAGTCGGGCGTCGGCTGCATAGGCAGCTGCAGTGGCCACGGTGCGGGTCTGCGTCTGCAGTTCATCGATCTCGCTCTCGGTCGAGGCGACGGTTTCGGCGAGCTTCCGCACCTCCCGCGCGAGCGGCTCGTTATCGACGACGGCCGGAGGCGGGGCGAGCACGATCTGCTGCACGCGGCCTCCGATCACCATCACCAGGATGATCAGGATGCCGACGATGTTGGTGACGACGTCGAGGAACGAGTCCTGCCCCGCGTCATTGATCTCGGCCGGCCTGCAGCGTGCCATCGTCTGGTCTCCGTGATTGAGAAACGTCGCCGGCGTGCAGCTTCACCGCACCGGCGCGACGGCGGCGGCCTGACGCACCGGCGGCAGCGGTCGAACGAGGTTCTGCTCCCCCTTGCGCCGGGTGTCGAGACCGCTGTCGGCGAGCAGTCGCTCGAGATCCTCACGCCGGGCTCGACCGTCGGGGGTTTCCGAGAGCACGAGTTCGGGCCGCCAGTACATCCGGTCGCCCGCGATGCCCCAGCCATTCACCTTCGCGTGCACGGCCTGGACGAGCAGATCGACGGAGTCCACGGTGTGCGCGCCGACCGGAATCCGGGTTTCGACGCGATTACTTCCGTCGGCCAGGATGCGCAACTCATTGGCACCGCACTCGAGGCGGATCGGTCGCGTGATGGGAATCGGCCGATCGTGCGTGGCCAGGCTCGCCCAGTTGCTGCCACGTCGGCCAGCCAGCGAGCCACTCGCCGCCCCCCCCGATGATCCCGCCGCAGCGGCCATGCCCCCGCTGCCCTGCGGCAGCCCCGGCAGCGACGGCCCCGAGCCACCGCCTCCCGTCGCCCCCGCAGCGGCCGATCCCTCGCTGCCCCCGGCTGCGGCTCCGCTGCGATCGGCGGCCGCAAGGCCCGGCTTGCTGCCAGATCCACGCTGGCCATTCGCCGTCCCGGAACCGGATGCGGATGCGCCGTCCGCCTGTCCGCCGCCCGGCCCTTCAGCGGCGGGACCGGTGCCCGCGGTCATCCCGTCCGGAGGAGTCCCTTGGCCGTCGCTGCCTGCGGGGCCGCCGGCGCCAGCCGCGCCGCCTGCCGGAGCCGCTGCATAAAACTTCGACGGCCCGGAGTAGCGATCACCGAGCGTCGCCGACGCGCCCGGCGCCGGACCGTCGCCGAGGCCGCCGCCAAATCCGCCGCCGGAATCGGTCTGATTGGTGCCGAAACCCGTGGAGCCTTCGTCGCTTCCACCGGCGACGAAGCCGCGGCCGGGCTGCCCCCCGCCGCTGCCACCGCCGGCGCCACTTCCACCGGCGCCGCCGCCTGCGCCGCCTCCACCGAAGCCCCCACCATCCGGGCCGCCACTCCGACTGCCACCGGCCTGCTCCTCGGTCCAGTCAAACCGCGACTGGTCACCGAGCACGCTGGGCCCGCCGTTGGCGACGACGCCGCCCCGGGTGGTCGCCGCGCGATACTGCGTCGGCGGCTTGGCGGGCCGGGTGGGCCGAACCTGCTGTAGCCACGCCAGTCGCCGCCGCGACTCCTCGACGGCTCTCCGCTCCGCCTCGGCGAGAGCGGAGTCGGCCGGTGGATAGGCGAGTTGCCATTCCTCGTCGATGAACTGATAGCCGAACTCGCTGCCCCACGACTGGATCGATTCCCGCGCGGCGTAGTAGGCCATCACGCCGGACGGCCGCACCAGCAGCAGCGGATACGGCTGCATCTGCGGAGCACCCGTCTCGCCGGGCTTCGATGCGATGTGTTCGCGTGCCGCCCGCAGGGCGCTGGCCAGCGGATTGCCCGGCCCGGGCGGTCCCTCGAAGTCAGCGGGGCCGAGCCGCACGCCTTCGGGCTGGAGGAACACGCCGTCGATGCAGCATTCGATGTAGAGCGGTCGCCGATGGGTGCCGTTGGCGCCGACGTAGGGCACGACGGCGAAGGCTGCGGGCTTCTTCGCCCTCTCATCCCGCTCGGCGTCGAGCGCTGCCCGGGCATCAGTGAGCGCCTGCTCCAGCTTCGCCACGGCCTCGGCATCCGCGGCATCGGGCGTGGCGCCGGCCGCCAGGGCCTCCGCCGTTCGCTCGAGCGCATCGAGCTCGTCGGTGATCCGCCGCGCATCTTCCTCGACGCCGGCCAACTGGAGGCGGGCCCGCGCCAGATCGTCCGCCGTGCGGCTGCGGATCGACTGCAGCTGCTCCAGCCGCCAGGCCAGCTCGTCCTTCGCGGCGGCCAACTCGTCGGCGCGGGCCGCGGCGGCCGTGGTGGCCGTCTCGTCGACCGGGGGCTGCTGGGCCGCGCGGCTGAAGAGCACGAGCAACACCAGGAGGGCCCCCATCGTGCACAACAGCACGGCGAGGAACGGAAACAGCGAGATGGAGGGTCCGGAGCTCGGACGAATGCGGCTCATGCAGCCTTTCCGGTGTTCCGCACCGCATGCAGATCGACCCGCCGCGGATCGCCGGCCACGTCGCCGGCACGCGCCGCCAACAGCTGCACGGCCGCGGCCAGCGTCGCCAGCGTCTCCTCGAACCGGCCCGTGGTGGCGAGCCGCGAGAGATTGGCGTCGAGGCTCCGTTCGAGCGTGCTGATGTCACGGGTGGCATCGACCACGCTGCCGAGCACGGCCGTCTGGTCGGCAAGCGCCCGCTGATGCCGCTCCAGGCCACGGACGGCCTCGGCGAGCGACTCGGCCGCCTCGGTCCACCGCTCCTCACGCCGCGAGGCGAGCTCGTCGTGGACCCGTGCGAGCGACTCGCCCCAGCGGCCGAGGCTCGCGTCGAGCGACCCCCCCAGAGCGGCCGTCATCCGGTCGCCGGCCTCGTCGAGCAGCTGGCGAATGCCGCCAACGGCCGTCTGCTCGAGCGAACGCCAGGCATGCTCCTGGGCGTCGAGCAACTGGGCGGAGCTCCGGGCCATCGTTTCGCCCAACCGTGCGACGGCCAGCGCCGCGCCGTCGCCGCCGGCGAACGACTGAAACCGTCCGGCCAATGCCGCCCAGGCCGTCTCGTCAACCCGCGCGAGCAATGCCTGCTCGCCGCGATCGACCACGAACTGGAGAAACATCAGCACCATCGACAGACCGAGCGCGGTGGCCGTCGTGTCGAAGGCCGTGCCGAGGCCGGCCACGACGCCGGAGATGTTTTCCAGCTGCGTGGGCGACAGGCTCGCGATCGCCACCGTGATGCCGATCACCGTGCCGAGAAAGCCCATGATCGGAATCGCCCAGATCACGAACCGCACCAGGCCGTAGCCCTGCGCGGCCCGCGCTGCATCGAGGTCGGCGAGATACTTGAGGTGGTCGCCGAGGCCGTCAGAGTCGCCCGTCCGCACCACGAAGTCGAGGGCCTCGCGGAGCCGGCGGGGCAGGTAGCCCGTGGCCGTCGCCGCATCGGGCACCGCCTCCACGAGTCCGGCGGCCTCCGCGGGCGATTGGCCGCCGTCGGGAATCGCCTCCAGCGGCGACTCCCCCGCCGTCTGCAGCTGCCGCCAGACGTCCGCTCCCTTGATCGCCAGAGCCGCCAGGCCGACGCAGAACATGGCGACTTCGACGTATTCGACCCAGTGGCCGGCGAGATACCGCACCACGTTGGCGTCGCTGATCGCCCCGGCATGGATCAGCCCGAAGAAGCAAAACGCCAGCGCGCCGCCCCAGAGCAGAGGCGACCGCAGCAACATTCCGGACAAGGCATTGAGTTTCGACACCGGTTCGGACCTCCGAGGCGGGCAGGGCAACACCGAACGACCGCGCGGGTCGACGGCATTTTCCCTACCATCGGAACGATCGGCCGGGTCGATTGAATCGAAAGACTTTCCGGTGCGGAACGGCAGTTGCCGCCCGCCGGCCGGGCAGGCTGCGCAATCCAGGCAGCCGAAATGCCGGCTTGTGACCGCGGCGGCCGGGCAACTATGAAAGGCAGCGCGGGCGGACCCATCCGCCTTTCATTCGGAGAATCCCCGATGCGATCTCGAACGCTGATCTGTCTCGTGGCCGCGGGGCTGCTGTGCGGGCTGGTGACCGCCGGCGAACTCGCCGCCCAGCGGCCGCTGCCCGCCGCTCCGGCCGGCCCACTCTGGGTGTCGGATTCCCCGCTCGAGGACGGCCGCCGACTGCTGATCGTGGTCGATCAGGCCACCCGGCACGCCGCCGTCTACCATGTCGATCCGCAGTCGGGGGGCCTGACGCTCAAGACCGCCCGCGACATCTCCTCGGATCTCCTGCTCGACGAGTTCAATGCGCAGGAGCCCAAGCCGGCGGCCCTGCGAAAACTCCTCGAGCAGGCCCGCTAGCCGTCCGTAGCGGTGGTGCCGGCCGCGCCCGGGCGTGTGGGCGGCGGTAGAATGGAGGGGTCGGTGCGACGAAGAAAGACCTGTCGGGGTCCGCGCCGACGATCCCCTCGGGTAGCAGGACACGCAGGATGGCCGGAAAGTTCCTGTCGATCGAAGAAGCTGCGCGGCAGCTCAACGTGAGTGTTGACGAGGTGCAGCGGCTCGTCGATCGCAAGAAGCTGTTCCCGATGCGGGACGGCGCGACGCTCAAGTTCAAAACCGACGAGATCGAGCGCGTCGCAGCCGACCTCGCGGATGGAGTCCATGATTCAGACGCCTTGGCGTTGGATCTCGATGCCCCCGCGGCGCCGGCATCTCCAGCCGCCCCCGCCGAGCACGAGGCCGATGACCTGGCGATCGGTGGCTCGTTCGAGGATGGCGACTGGGTCTTCGCCGCCTCCGACGTGCACGCCGGATCGCAGACGATCATCCGCGCGAATCCGGCCGACCAGTCCGGTGCGGTCGGCGTCGAAGGCCTGTCGTTCGCATCGGACGTGGGCGCCGGAGCGGCCGCGGCTGCCGCCAAATCCGCCTTCGATGACGACCTCGTGCTCGATTCGATCGCCGCCGGCTCCGAGATTGCCGGGGCTGCGGCGATCTCTGGCCTCGACCTGCGGCCGCCGACCGCCGCTGATGCCGGCGGCATGACGCTGGATCTCGGCCAGGCCATCGGCGGCTCGGGCGAGATTGTCGGCCTCTCCGGCCCCTCGGCCAGCGGTGGTCCCGCACCGGCCGGCGTGTCGATGTCAGGCCCGATCGACAGCGGCCTGTCGCTGGAAGACGCCGACATCAACGTCTCGGGCATCGACCTCGCGGCGGCGTCGGGCATCGCGTCGGCCATCGACGCCGGTGGCTCGCTGGCCGCAGGCTCGATCGCAGCCGGCTCACTCGCGGGCGGCTCGATCGCGGGCGGTTCACTCGCCGGCGACGCCTTCGACCTCGGCGACATGGGCGATGAGGAGAGCGCCTCCGTCATCATCGCGACCGAGGACACGGGCGACTCCAGCTTCTTCGGTGCGGCGATGGAGGACTCGGCGTCGGTCTCGCTCGAGGAGAGCAGTATTTCCGACAGCATGGGCGGCCTGGGCGTCGGCCTGCCGCTCGAACACGTCGCCGATACCACGTTCAGCGTCTGGCAGGTGCTTGCGTTGGGCTGCTGTGCGCTGCTGATGCTGACGGCTGGCCTCGTGATGTTCGACCTCGCGGCCATCATCCGGGCGCCGGGTGGCACGCCACTCTCGGCCCCACTCCTCACCGCCTTGAGCGAGACGCTCGGCTGGCGGTGAGCCGGACGCCGTCACTTCGCGATCGACCGGCTGCCAGCGGCCGGCCGAGAAACGAGCCGCGGTCACTTCCTCGGCCGTAAGGTTCAGCGCGACCGCCCCCACGCCGCCGGTCCGCAGTACCGCCGCGTTGCGGCCGCAGGCCGCCCGATAGGCGGCCTGCACCTCCGGCCAGCTGCGGCCTCCAACGCCGCTCACGAGCACCCACTCCGGCCGTGTGACCAGGCCGATGTCGGCTGGCAGCGACGTGCGACTGCCGTGGTGCGGGGCCACGAGCACGTCACAGCCCTCCGGCCGCGACGCCACGAAATCGGCCAGGGCCGCGCCTTCGATGTCACCCGTGAGCAGGAGCCGGCGGCCAGCCGATTCGACCGCCAGCACGAGGCTCGATTCGTTGTCGTCGCCCCGGGGATCGGCATTGCGTCCATCCCCCGCCGCATGCAGCACCCGCACGCGGCAGAGCGGGTCGATCGCAAACGCCTCGCCAGCCCGCACCACCTGGATCGGCACCGCATGGTCTGCCGCCCGGCCGCGCACCTCCGCCACGCCCGCCGCTGCGCTCGCAAGAAACGTCTCGGAGACCACGATCCGCCCCACGCGGAACCGCGTCAGCAGATCGGGCACCGCATTGAAGTGATCGGCGTCGGCGTGCGAGACGACGAGCGTGTCGATCTGCGACACCCCCTCCGACCACAGCAGCGATTCCATGCTCCGCCGCGCGGCACCGGGCGCCCCGAGCCGCCCCGCGTCGTAGACCATGCAGCCGCCACCAGGCGATCGCACGACGATCCCGCAGCCGTGCCCCATGGCCCCGGCCAGCACCCGCAGGCTCGGCGTGCCAGCCGCCCACCAGTCGTGCGCTGCGCACCCGGTGACGCCCGCGACACACCACGCCCCTGCCACCGCCGCCCACGTCGCCGGGCGCCGCAGCCGCTGTGCCGTCACGAGGCAGGCGGTCGCCGCCAGGCAGGCGTACCAGCCGATCACCCACCAGCACGGTGGTCCGGGCACCCAGGCATGCCCACCGGGCACGGCTGCGCCCAGTTCGACGACCCGGGATGTGGCCGCGAGAGCCGCATCGCAGCCGGCCCCACACACGGCGGCCAGCGAGTCCGACACGGTCGCGGCCAGCACGCACACGCAGCCGAGCGCCATGGCCAGTGGCACCAGCGGCGCGACCACGACGTTGAGCACGATCCCCACCGGGCTCACGACATGAAACCGGGCGGCCACCATCGGCGCCGTGACGATCCACACGGCCGAACCGACGAGAAACAGTTCCCACGCCTGGCGGCCCAGCCGACGCGCCGCCCGCTCGGCGGGGGAGCGACTGCGGTCGATGAGCCGGTCGATCGGGTCGGCGACGGGCCGCATGCGGGCCACGATCGCCGCCGTGCCCACGAGCACCGCCGTCGACAGAAACGAAAGCTGGGCGCCGGCGCTGACGACATCGCCGGGCCGGCAGGCGAGGATCACGATCGCCGCAGCCGCGAGGGCGTTGATCGCGGCGGAGCGGCGAGCCCAGAGGCTGCCGAAGCAGGTGAGCCAGACCACGAGCGTGGCACGGACGACCGGTGTCTCCGCCCGCACGACCAGCATGTAGATCGCGATGCACACCGCGACGCAGACGAGCGCCGGCTGCCGGGGCACCCGCGCGGCCCGCAGGCAGGCGGCGAGCGCGAGGGCGAGCAGGCCCACGTGCAGGCCGGAGATCGAGAGGATGTGCACCGTGCCGGTGACGAGGAAATCATCAGCCTCCTCTCGAGGCAGGGCCTCGCGGCTGCCGAGGAGCAGCGCCGCCGCCAACGGCGCGTGGGCCGGCGAGAGATGCGCGTGCAGCACATCACTCCCCTGGCGGCGAAGCCGGTCGAGCACCGCGGGTGGCCACCACGAGGGCGGTTCCCAGGTCGGCCGCAGGCAGGCGGGCGACTCGACCCGCACGATCGAGAGACAGCGTCGAGACCGGGCCCGGGCCTGAAAGTCGAACTCACCGGGATTGAAGGCCGGGGATGGCCGCAGCCCGCGGCCGAGCACGACGAGCCGCGTGCCCACCCGCAAGGCAGGTGGCGGGCCGTCGATCACGAGAGCGGCGCGGCCGGCTGCCGACTGCCAGAGGCAGCCGGCCCGCATCGCGTGCACCGCCACCACGCTCTCGCTCGACGGCCCGCGGGCTCCCGCCTGACCGACGGCCGCCACGGGGGGCGGCAGGAGCCGCGGGGATTCCAGCACAGTGCACTGGATCGCCACGGGCTGCGGCGAATCGGTGAGGCTCCACGCCAGGTCCGCGGCCGGAAACAGGTCGTGCTGCGCCGTGGACCAGGCGGCGCCAGCGGCGACGACGGCGGTGCAGAGCCAGCCCGCCGCCAGGCGGTTCCGCGTCAATCGCCAGCCGGCGAGAGCCGCCCCCCCGACACACCACCAGGCCAGGGCTGTCAAGCGTCCACAAGGCAGCGGCATGAGCCGGCCGACCGCACAGCCTGCCGCCAGGCAGATGGCCATCACGACGAGCGGCCGGCAGGGCAGCGGCTCCCTGCGGAGATACCCAGCCCGGAGGCCCTGCCACATGGTCTCGATCATGAACGCCGGCCCGAATGCCACACGCAACGCGGACGGGCGACGTGCCCGTCAAGTCAATAACGAGCGCGGAGGCCACGAGGGGCAAAAAATTGTGGCCGTTGCTCCGCCACGGGCGAGAAATGGCCCGATCACGGGGTGACAGATCGACTTCGAAGCACAGCCCGTCACGGAGTGACCGGCCTCCGGGCCTGCACGATCCGCGGCAGATTTGCCAGATCGGGGAGCGTCGGCTCCCGCACCAACCCGGGCTGCGCATCGAGCACGGCCTCGGCCGCCACCGCCACCGCCGGGCCGATCTCGATCAAGAGCCAGCCCCCCGGGGCGAGCGACTCGGCCGCGGCTGCCGCCAGTCGGGCGACCACCTCCACGCCCGTGGGCCCCGACACGAGCGCCGACCTGGGCTCATGCAGCCGTACGTCCCGCGGGAGCGACTCGAACTCGTCCTCCCGCACGTACGGCGGGTTGCTCACGATCACGTCCCAGGGGCCGGCCGCCTCCGGCGATCCCAGCAGATCGCAGGCCACGAAGCGAATCCGCTCGGCCACGCCATGCCGGGCGGCATTCTCGCGGGCCACGGCCAGCGCCTCGGCCGAAATGTCGGTGGCGACGAACGCCGCCTGCGGCAGACGCTTCGCCAGCGTGACGGCGATCGCGCCGGAACCCGTGCCCACGTCGATGATCCGCGGCGCGGCCGGCGTCTTGCAGAGGTCGAGCACCCGCACCACCAGCCCTTCCGTCTCGGGGCGGGGCACGAGCACGGCCTTGTTCACGGCGAACGGCAGTGAGAAAAACTCGCGGCTCCCCACGAGATACGCCACCGGCTCACCCTCGCCACGCCGCTTCACGAGCTCACGAAACCGGGCCCGCTCGGCATCGGCCACGGGCGTGTCAAAGGCCGTGTAGAGGGCGATCCGCTCGCAGCCGCGGACATGGGCGAGGAGCACCTCGGCGTCCAGCCGCGCCGAGTCGCTGCCGTGGGTCCCCAGCCAGTCGGTCGTGACCGTGAGCAGCCGGCCCACCGTCCAGGACTCGGCGGAGCGGGGCGGGGCGGGGCGATCGGCGGTCATGCGTCGCGCCCCGAAGCCACGGCGGGCTTGGCCGACCGCTCCATCTCGCTCTTCCGGGCCTGGCGGGCGTGCTCCTCGATCGCGTCGATCACGAGGCCCAGCCGACCCGCCATCACCTGGTCGAGCGTGAAACTCTCGTTGATCCGGTGGTCGGTGACGCGGTTCTGCGGGAAGTTGTAGGTGCGGATTCGCTGGCTGCGGTCGCCCGAGCCCACGAGGCTCTTTCGTTCGGCCGACCGCTTCTGATGTTCGATGTTCCGTTGGTATTCATAGAGCCGCGTCTTCAGCACGCGGAGCGCCTTCGCCAGATTCTTGTGCTGGCTCTTTTCGTCCTGGCACTGCACCACGATGCCGGTCTCGAGGTGCGTGAGCCGCACGGCCGAGGCTGTCTTGTTGACGTGCTGGCCGCCCGGCCCGCTCGCGCAGAAGAGATCCTTGCGGTACTCGTCGGGCGAGAGCGACACCTCCACGTCTTCCGGCTCGGGGAGCACGGCCACGGTCGCGGCCGACGTGTGGATCCGCCCCTTCGTTTCCGTGTCAGGCACGCGTTGCACGCGGTGGCCGCCGCTCTCGTGCTGGAGCTTGCGGTAGACGGCATCACCCGCCACGCCGAGCACGAGATCCTTGAAGCCGCCCAGTTCCGTGGGGCTGGCGTCGAGCACCTCGAACTCCCAGCCGATTTCGGCGCCGTAGCGGCGATACATCTCGTAGAGGTCGCGGACGAACAGCGCCGCCTCGTCACCGCCGGTGCCCGCCCGCAGTTCCATGATGCAGCGGGCGCGGTCGGCATCCTCGTCTGTCGAGCAGAGGTCGAGGAGCTGATCCCACTCCTGCTCACGCCGCCGCTCCAACTCCGGCAGCTCGGCCTCGGCGAGGTCTCGCAGATCGCGATCGTCGCCGGCGGCCATCTCCTTCGTGTCGGCGATCTGCCGCTCGAGGGCCACGAACTGCCGGTAGCGGGTGGCCAGCTTCGCGAGCGTGCCATGCTCACGGGCCGCGGCGGAGAGCCGCTGCGGATCGGCCAGCACATCGGGATCGACCAGCGCGCGTTCGAGTTCCTCGAATCGTGCGAGCCGCGATTCCAACTCGTCGCGCATCATTCAGACCGCGAGCAGATCGCGGCCGGCCATCAGGATGCGGAAGCCTCGGCCCCCGCCTTTTTCTTCTTCAGGCTCGCGTAGCCGGCGCCGGCGAACTTCGACTTGAACTTCTCGATCCGGCCTGCGGTATCGACGAACTTCAGCTTGCCGGTGAAGAACGGATGGCAGACGTTGCAGATGTCGACCTTGATCTCGGGCACCGTGCTCCGCGTCGTGAACGTGTTGCCACAGCCGCAGCGGGCGACCGTGTCTTGATACCTGGGATGGATGCCGTCTTTCATGATCGATCACGCGGGGCAGGGGGCGGGAAATGGTTTCTGCGAGCCCCACACCATACCCGCCCGGGCCGGCAGAGGCAACACGGGATGCCTTGCGGCCGGCCCGTAGGCCCGTTGCTCCGCAACGGGCTGCCCGTCACGGAGTGACGGGCCTACGTTCCTCCAGACGGTCGGCCGCGAGGCGGCTGCCGAACCGCTGCGGAGACCGGTCGGCGCGGAGGGCGGCCACCGCCTCTGCGGTCTTGCCGAGCCCCAGGTACGCCTGGGCGAGATTGACCTGCGCTGCGTCGGCCCAGCGGCTGTCAGGGGCGGCCTCGAGCGTCATGCGGCGGAGGTAATCGATCGCTGCCTCGTATTCACCCTCGCCGAGCATCAGCACACCCAACCAGTAGGCGGCATCCTCCTTCATCTGCTCGTAGAGCCGCCGCGCGGCCTCTGCCTGACCGGGAGCCAGGCCACGCACGGCGTTGGTGATGACGTCGCGTCCCGGCCGAGCCGCGAGGTAGGCCGCCTTCGCGCCGGCGGGTCCATCGAGATCGCCACGAAATTCCCGGAGCCGTGCGGCATGCAGCGGCCGGATGGGCCGGCCCGCTCCGGCGCCGTCCGGCGGCACGATCACGATCTGCAACGGGGCGAGTTCCCGTATCGCCGCCGCGGCCACGGCACCGGCCGCCGCGCGGCGCCGCGCCACGGTCTCCCAGGGAAACTCCCACACCCCCGCCGGCCGTTCCCTCACCCCCTCGGGCAAGGCCTTGCGGGCAGCGTCGGCCGTCGCATCGGCCGCGACCGCGATCCGCATCTCACGCATCGTCCGCAGATCGGCGTCGAGGGCCGCCATCCGCCGCGAGGCCGTCCACGGGTCGGCAGCCACGAGCACGTTCAACCGCTGCATGTCGGCGGCCTGCACGCGGTACGGCCGATCGGGCAGCGACAGCGCCTCGAGAATCGCCGGATCCCGCATAACGTCGCTCACCGTGGCCACGCCGCGGCCCTGCGGCCCCGCGATCGGAATGCCGTAGACCGGCTCGAAGAGATAAGCCTCGCCGTCGATCACGACCGCCGGCACCCAGGGCCGGAACTCGCCCTCCGCGGCCTGCCCCGTGGCGAGCATCACGCCCGTCAGGCCGGCATGCCGCAGCAGTTCCAGAAAGATCCAGGCCCGCTGCGGCGGGCTCGCCCGCCCGGCCAGCAGGATCTCGCCGGGCAGAAACCAGCGCGTGCCGGGATTCGACTCCGAGGGCACGAGCGGCGGGTCGCTCACGAGCGCCAGCGAGCGGACCGTCCACTGAAAGAGGTTCGTGGCGATCGCAACGTCGTCAACGGCGGCGGCACGATGCACCCTGGCGATGTCGGCCAACCACCGCTGATCCCGGAGAAACAACACGTCGTCCGCGGCGGTGAACCCCGTGGCCGCGAGCGGCTCCGCGGCCGCCGTTCGCAGCCGCTCGGGCAGGGCGGCGAACAGCGCATCGGGACGCCATGCCCCCTCCACCAAGGCCGACGTGACGCGGCCCCATTGCGAGAGCCGATCGAACACGAGCTCCGCGCCGCGGGCCTCGTCGAAATCGTCGAACCGATCGAGAACGGCCACCGCCCCCGCCAGCAGCTTCCGTCGCGCCGCTGGAGACATGGCGGCGGCGGGCACCGGCCGCGCCGCGCCGGCCGGATCAGCCGCCGGTGTCGCGACCGCCACCGGCCTGCGTCCACCGCAGCCCGTCAGGAATGCCGACAGGGCGACCATGCCGGCCAGCGCCGCACCGGCAGCCCACGTCGCCCGGGCCGAGGGCAGGGCGGCCATCACGCCCCCCCTCCGGCGAGTCGGGCCTGATGAATCCGCAGCACCCGCTCGAGCACGCCCCGCAGTTCCGTGAGCGGCACCATGTTGGGGCCGTCGCTCGGGCTCCGATCGGGATCGGGGTGGGTTTCGAAGAACACGCCGTCGATGCCGACGGCCGCCGCCGCGCGGGCGAGCGGCTCGACGAGCGTGCGGTCGCCGCCAGTGGCCTCTCCGAGACTGGCCGGCTGCTGCACGGAGTGGGTGGCGTCGAAGATCACAGGCACGCCGAGCGACCGCATCGTGATCAGTCCCGCAAAGTCATTCACGAGGCGTCCGTAGCCGAAGAACGTGCCTCGTTCGCACAGCAGCACGTCGCCGCAGCCGCCGGCGAGCAGCTTGGCCACCACGTGCTTCATGTCACCAGGCGCGACGAACTGCCCCTTCTTGACGTTGACCGCCTTGCCGGTGGCGGCCGCGGCCAGGAGCAGGTCGGTCTGCCGGCAGAGAAAGGCTGGGATCTGCAGCATGTCGCAGGCGTGCCCGGCGGCGGTGGCCTGCTCGGGCAGATGGACGTCGGTCGTGACGGGCAGCCCGGTCGCGGCCCGCACCCGCTCCAGCACGCCGAGCCCCTCGTCGAGGCCGGGGCCACGAAACGCGGTCCCGCTCGTGCGGTTGGCCTTGTCGTAGGAGGCCTTGAAGACCACCTGCACGCCGAGCTCCTCCCCGATCGCAGCCAGGGTCTCGGCGATTCGCAGGCAGAGCTGCTCGCTCTCGATCACGCACGGACCGGCGATGACAGTCAGCGGAAACCCGGGGCCGCAGCGGTGCCGACCGATGAACGCCGGCAGTCGAGGATTCATCGGCCGATCTCCAAAACGAGGCTGCCACGCGCCGGAGCGCCAGGCTGAACGCCGGCATCATACCGCTGGACACACGGATTGTCCGCGACCCCGACACGCCCCCAGACGCCGCGTTGCAGGTGACTCGGTGTCGCCGGCAGTGTTCGATTTCGCGCCGCAGGTGTTGCGGAATCAAACGGGCGATCGCCCTCCAGTCACGACACCCGAGCGGGCGATATCGCGTCCCGCGGCCGTGATTTCAGCGCCGGTGGTTTCCAGCGCGTTTGGCACGCTCCGTGCCTTCCATCGATGCCAACCGGCGATCGTCCGGCCGAGCCCTCCGCACCAGGCGTCGGGCCTCCGACTTATTCGAGCCGTGCGGCCGTCATGCCCCTGACCCGCATTGCTACGGCAGGATGCTCCTGCCGGGTCGGAGGCCCGACGCCTGCTGGTTTGGGGGCCGTTCGCCCCGCCGTGCAGACCACCCCCTCCCGAGGGCCGAAAAAAGGCCTTCTCTTGACGATCGAGCAGGGCGTGCGCTAGTTTTGCGGGGCTGCGGCCGGTGCCCTCCGGGGTCTTTCGGCCGCCCATCTCGCCAGCGTAGCTTCAATTGGCAGAGCACCGCATTCGTAATGCGGGGGTTGCGGGTTCGACTCCCGCCGCTGGCTTTCGTGATGTGAACCGCTAACCGACAGAGGGTGCCCGCTCATGGTTGCCACCGCCACTTCCGACATCCGCGATCTGATCCTCGGCAACGGGCCGTTCGGCCCGGCGGAGGTGAAGGCGCTCGTGGAGTCCTTGAGCCGTGAGGCTGCCGCCCACCGTGAACTGAAGGCGGCGGTGCGGGAACTGGAAGCGAGCCCGGACCGCAGTCCAGCCGCCTCGGTGCGGCTCGGCGTCTGCCAGCGGCTGCTCGGCCGCGCCAAGGACGCGCTCGAGACATTGCGTTCGGGTGATGGCGGCGCCCTGGCCCTGTTTCACCAAGGGCTCGCGCATGCGGCGGTTGCGGCCCACGACAAGGCCTGCGAGACGCTCGCGGCCGCCCGCAAGGCAGGCTATGACGCCGCGACCTGCGTGGCCGCCGCGGCCGAGTCGCTCCGGGCGAGCGGCAAGCACGACGCCGCCCGCAAGGAGCTCGACGCAATCGCCGGAGAAGCCGCCCACTCCGCTGACTTCTGGGCCGCCAAGGGAGCCCTGCTGGCCGATGCGGGAGCCCCGATCGAGGAAGTGGCCGCGGCCTACGAGAAGGCAGTGAGCTGCGATGCAGGCCACCCGGGTGCCTTGTTCGCCCTCGGCGTGATCAACGACCGCCTGGGCAACGACGAAGAGGCCCAGGCCTGTTACGAGAAGTCGCTGGAGCGGTACCCGCCCACGCTCGGCAGCCTGATCAATCTCGGCATCATCTTCGAAGACAAGAACGACTTCACCCGCGCCCAGCAGTGTTACCGCCGGATCCTGGAGGCGATTCCCGATCATCCGCGGGCCCGGCTGTTCATGCGGGATTCGTCAGCCGCCGGCGACATTCAGACGGGCGAGCAAGAAGCGAAGCAGCGGGACCGCCTCGACCAGGTGTTGAGCCTGCCGGTGAGCGATTTCGAGCTGTCGGTGAGAAGCCGCAACTGTCTGCAGAAGATGGGCGTCCACACCCTCGGGGATCTCGCGCGGACGACCGAGGAGGAGATCCTCGCCAGCAAGAACTTCGGCGAGACCAGCCTCGTCGAGATCAAGGACATGCTCGCGTCCAAGGGATTGAGCCTGGGGCAGATGGCGGCGGCGGCCCCGGTCGTCGAGCCGGAGCCGGAGCCGGTCGAGACCTCGGCCGACGATCAGGAGATCTACTCGCAGCCGATCACGGAGCTCAACCTCTCCGTGCGGGCCAGGAAATGCACGACGAAACTCGGGATCAACACGATCGGCGACCTCGTGCGGCGAACGGCCGAGGACCTGCTGGAGTGCAAGAACTTCGGCGTCACGAGCCTCAACGAGGTGCGGGAGAAGCTCACCGAACGGGGCCTGCGGCTCCGCGGAGACTGACGCCCGGCCCCAGAGGCCCGTTGCTCCGCAACGGGTGCCCCGTCACGGAGTGACGGGGCACCGTCGCAAACCATTGCCCGGCAACGAGTTGCGGTACGCCGCGGCAGACCGAATGTTTGCCAGCCCGGGGGTTTCTGGGTAGCCTCGATTTCAGCGGGTGAAGATTCGCTCCGCCGGAGCGACAGAATCCACTGAAGCGTCGAGGATCACGCGCATGACCACAGCCACCCTTCGTGACAAGCCGGTTCGCGATCTGGCCCGCCTCGCCAAACAGCACGGCGTGCAAGGCTGGCACTCGATGCGCAAGGATCAGCTCATCCGCGCCCTCGTCCGTCGCGCCAAGACCGGCCTCGCCCGACAGGCGACCGGCGTGGCCGCAGCCTCGCGGCCGGCCGCTATCGCCGCGCCCAAGCCGGCCGATCCCGAAGTCGCCCGGCGGATCGCCGAGGCCCGGGAGCGGCTCGCGAAGGCGAAGAATCTGGTCACCGCAGCCGAAGGGGGCCGCGCGGTGCGTCAGCCGAGGGATCGGATGGTGCTGATGGTGCGCGGGCCGCACTGGCTCCACGCCTTCTGGGAGATCACGCCCCGGAGCGTGGCCCGGGCCCAGGCGGCACTCGGCCCCGAATGGCACGCGGCTCGCCCCATGCTGCGGGTGCTGCGGATCGAGACCGGCCTGGAGGGATCGGCCTCGGCCCAGGTCGTCCGCGAGATCGAGGTGCATGGCGGCGTGAAGAACTGGTTCATCGATGTTCGCGAACCGATGCGGTGCCGCGTGGAGATCGGGTACCTCACGGCGTCGGGACGCTTTCACTCGCTGGGCCGCAGCAATGCGGTCACCACGCCGGCCGCGTCGCAAAGCGACACGCTCGACACCCACTGGGGGGAAATCGTCGGCGACTGCGACCGCATCTACGCGATGAGCGGCGGCTTTTCGCCCGAGAACAACAGCACGGAATTGCAGGAACTCTTCGAGGAACGGCTCCAGCGGCCGATGGTGCCGCCGGCGGTCCGCAGTCTTCCCGATGACGAAGACGCTGACGCCGTCCTGCGGCCCGCCTTCCAACTCGAGGTCGATGCCGAGGTGATCGTCTACGGCGCGACGCAGCCCAATGCCCGCGTCACCCTGCAGGGCGAACCGGTGAAGGTGCAGCCGGATGGCACGTTCCGCGTGCGGGCCGACCTGCCCAACAAGCGGCAGGTGCTGCCGATTATCGCCAGTTCGGCAGATGGTTCCCGGCGGCATATGATCGTGATGGCCCTCGAGCGGAACACAAAGTCGCTCGAGCCCCACGGCCGCGAGTCGATGGATGCCTGACCCGCGAAAGGAGCGTGCGGCGATACGTTTTCTGCCATGTTCGTGATGCGGTCCACTCCATGCCGGTGAGCTCTTAACGAGGCTCGTTGGGGGCCGACTATTGGTTCTGGTTGCGGGTCACGCCGGCACCGGCAGCTTCGACTGTCGGCCGTCCGGATCACCTGCCCCGGGATCCAAGGCCACCCCGGTTTTATTTCAACGAGCTCTCCGCATCCCAGGACACCACGGCATTACGGTGGAAAACGTGTCGCCCCGCGCTCCCGGTCGTCTCTTTCTTCTTCGCCACTTTTCGGGCCCAGGCGTCGAACAGAGCCTGGGGGGTGCCGTGGAACACGCTCGTGAAGGCGGCTTCGAAGTCCTGTCCGCCGTCGACGAGCCCGAGCAGCTGCCGAAGCTTGGCTGAGGGCGTGGCGATCGCTCCCACAAACCCACCGCTGACGAGAGTGACCGCCGCAGGATCTGCATTCACGGAGAAGAATTCGGCCGCGGAGCCGATCGCTCGAACGGCCGCGGGCGACTCCCGCTTCCAGTCCTTCACGAGCTTCGCCTTGGGCACCGCCCGCATGGCGACGGTGCGAGCCGCCCCCTTCACGAACCAGTCTGGCAGACCGCGCCCCGCGAGGGCGCCGGCGGCAAGCTGCTCCGCGAGCAGCAGTTCCACACTGGCTTCGTCCGGGGCCACCGCCGGCAGCACGACTGCGCCGTAGACCAGGTCTCCCGTCGTGCCGCCGTGGCCGGTGATTCCCTTGGGCCGCTCGCCTCCCGGCTCCTGCTGCCACAACGCCGAGTAGTCATACGACTTGCGGAAGACATACAGCACGACGCCCCCTTTTCGCAGCAGGTCAGCGTCGCCGGCGAGCTCCTTCCGCACCGCGGCCTCGGCCGTCACGGCCAGGTCGGCCGTCTCCTGCATGGCGGCGGCTGGCAGATTGCCGATCACGTGCACCCGCCCCCGGGAATCGACGACCGGCTCTTCATCTGGAATCGCCATCCGCCACAGCACCGTGCCCGCCTTGACCCGCACCTGCCTGAGCTCGGCATCGGGCAGCGATCGGGCCCGCCCCGCAGCCGTCACGTCGTCGAGCGAGGATGTTTCCGTGAGCAGATCGAGCTTCGCTCCCTGGTCGATCCACGAGGAGAGCATCGTCAGCTCTTCCTGCGAGACCTTTCCGCCTCCCCGCGGCATGTCGCCGGTCGCGATCACGTCCACGAGTCGACTCGCGCTCCCCTGGCCCTTCTGCACCATGCCGGACTTCATCAGGGTGTCGTACGACGAAAACTGGAAGTCGCCGCGGCGGCCGGAAACGTGACAGCTGCCGCAGTGCTTCACCAACAGCGGAGCCACGTGGGTGGAGAACCCCACGACCTCGGCTGTGGCGGACCGGACGACCGGCCAGCCGGCTGCCACCGCGGCGACCGTGATCCAGAGCCGATGTCGTGCCATGCGAGGCACGGTGCCGCCGGCCCGGCGGATGGGCATGTGCCGCTTCACGCGGCGGCCGGTGCAGCGAAGGGAGAAGGGCATCCGAGACCGCTGCTTCCAAGGAAAAGGGATTGCGGGCGTTCAGCCGCTGCGTTCGCCCGGCTCGGTGCCGGCCCCGCGGAGATCGCGCTCGCGGCGGCGGAGCCGCATCCGCGTGGCCGGGGCATGCCGCGGCGGCTCCGGCCGCTCCAGCACGGCCACGGCCGACGCGGCCGTCGTGGCGACGACGGCCACGAGCCAGACGACTCCCGCCGCGAGGGCCACCCGGCGGCACGCACGCGCCCCCGACTCGTCACCGACGGCGGCGAGCAGGCCGCCGAGGCCGAGCACGACGGCAAGCACGACCGGAAGGAGCAGCGTGGCAACCAGGCCCCAGGTGAGCGCGGCTCGGATGGGCGGACGATGCATCGGCGGACGGGCCCCGGTGAGCGGAAGCAAAGGCGAACAGGGAAGACTGCGCAAGGATTGTCGGGGCGGTGGCCGGTGCCCGTCAAGCATGAAGAACCGAATATCCTACGATGCCGTCTGGTCTCCCGCCCGGAGTTGCGTATGTTCGTCGCCGTTCGTCGCCTTCGATCCTGGCTGACCGTCTCCGCCCGGGCCGCGGTGCTGGTGGCGGTGCCGTCGGTCGCGGTTGCGGATCGCGTGGAACTCGCCGACGGACGCGCGCTCGACGGCAGCTTCGTGATGGTGGGGGGCGTGGCCGACAACCCGTTGGAGGATGGCGCGGCGGCACAGCCCGCGGCCCAGCCGATCGTCCTCTGCGACGACGGGCTGACCCGCACGATGGTCTCGAAGAAGCAGGTCGTCCGCACCGAGCGGTCGGCCGACGCGCTCGGCGTCGAGCGGCTGTCGATCCCGCAACTGGTGCCGGATAAGGGGCGGCGCGTGGCCGGGATCGGCTCGATCGTGGCCGCCACACCGTTCGACGACTACGGCCGTCGCACCCTCTCGCTCGCCACGGCCGCCGGCCGCATCGACGTGGTGCAGGGGATCACGGAGATCACGCCTCGCTGGATCAAGGTCGAGGGCCTGCAGACCGAAAAGCCGCTCGTGCTGGACATGCGGCTCGCCACCGGCGCAGTGCCCCGCGGCGTGCTCTCGAGGGTCATCGCCACCCACCTGGATCGCGGCGACTCGGAGCAGCGACTGCGGCTCGTCCGGCTGCTGCTGCAGAGCGAGCGATATGCCGACGCCCGGGCCGAACTCGACGAGGTGCTCCGCGACTTCCCCGATCTCGCGCACCTTGCCGACGAGCGCCGGACGCTCGCGCGGCTGGCCGCCGGGCAGATGCACGACGAGCTCCTGCTGCGTGGCAGGGCGGGGCAGGATCGGTTCGCCATCGAGATGCTCGACGCCTTCCCCGTGGACGATGCGACCCCCGAGGTGCTGCGGGCGGTGAAGGAGTCGCGAGACGACTACCGGCGGCGGCGGGATCAGGCGACGGGGCTGGTGGCGGCCATGCGCGAGCGACTGGCCGGCATCGAGGACCGGAACGACCGGGCGGCGGCGACCGCGGCCGTGTCGGAGATCGAGCAGGGCCTCACGTTCGCCACGCTGGGCCGACTCGCGACGTTCGAGCAACTCGGCACCGATCCCACCATGTCGGCCGACCGCGCCGTCGCACTGGCGATCAGCGGCTGGCTACAGACACCCGGCAATGCCGCCAACCTCAAGGTGGCGCTCTCGGCCCTGCGGGTTCGTGATCTCGTGGGCGACTACATGCGGGCCGACGCTGCCGACTGCCCGGCGGTGCTCGCAAAGCTTCGTGAGGAGGAGGCCTTCGACCCGGGCACGATCGCCGCCGTCGCCGCCGCGATGCGGCCACCGCTCGCCCCGCCCGAGCCGACCGGGCCGGGACTCTTCGAGCTGGCGGTGCCCCAGCCGGGCGGTGGCCCCGACATCGCCTGCCTCGTGCAGCTGCCGCCGGAGTACGACCCGCTGCGTCGCTATCCGGCGGTGGTCACGCTCCACTCGGCGGTCTCGACGCCGCTCAATCAGATCGAGTGGTGGGCAGGCCCGCCCGGCCCCGACGGGCTCCGCCGGGGGCAGGGCACGCGGCACGGCACGATCGTGATCGCCCCCGCCTGGGGCCGGCCGGGGCAGTCGGGCTACGAGTCCTCCGCCGGGGAGCATGCAGCCGTGCTCGCAACGCTGCGGGCGGCGCTGCGACGGTTCGCGATCGACACCGACCGCGTGTTTCTGTCGGGCCATGCGCTCGGTGGCGATGCGGCCTGGGACGTCGGCCTGGCGCATCCCGATCTCTGGGCGGGGCTGATCCTGATCACGCCCACGGCCGACCGCTACGTGCGGCACTACTGGCCCAACGCCCGGCAGCTGCCGATCTACGTCGTGGGGGGCGAACTCGACGGCACCACGATTGCCCGCAACGCGGTCGATCTCGACCGCTACCTCGACCGCGGCTTCGACACGACGTACGTCGAGTACCGTGGGCGTGGACACGAGCACTACTCCGACGAGATCCTGCGGCTCTTCGACTGGATGGGGCGGAAGCGGCGGACGTTCTTCCCCCAGGCGATCGACGTGGTGTCGATGCGGCCCTGGGACCGGTTCTTCTGGTGGGTGGAGATGGAATCTCCGCCGCCACGGACGGTCGTGCTGCCGACCAACTGGCCGCCGCCGCCTAACACGCGGCCGCTCTCGATCGAGGCCAAGGTCGGGGCCAACAACAGCCTCGCCGTGCGGTGCGGCGCGGCACGGGTGAAGGTGTGGCTCGCGCCGGAGCTCGTCGACTTCGCCCGGCCGGTCACCGTGACCATCGACTCCCGGCAGGCCCATTCCGGCCGGATCACGCCCGACGTCGAAGTGATGCTCGAGGATCTTCGCCTCCGCGGCGACCGTCAGCACCCCTTTTGGGCCGTGGTCGAGGCGACGAAGAAACGCGGCCCGTAAACCCGTTGCTTCGCAACGGGCGGCCCGTCATGGAGTGACGGCCCTACACGAGGATCTGCTTCACCACGTGGCCGTGGACGTCGGTCAGCCGGAAGTCGCGGCCCTGGAAGCGGTAGGTGAGCTTCGTGTGGTCGAAGCCGAGCAGGTGCAGGATCGTGGCCTGGAGGTCGTGGATGTGCACCATGTCGCTGGCGACCTTGAAGCCGAGATCATCGCTCGCCCCGTGCACGTAGCCCGGCTTCACGCCGCCGCCGGCCATCCAGACGGAGTAGCAGTCGGGGTAGTGGTCGCGGCCGAGGATGCCCCCGCCTGCCGTCCGGCCCTCGCGGAAGGGCGTGCGGCCGAATTCGCCGGTGCAGAGCACGAGCGTGTCTTCCAAGAGGCCGCGCTGCTCGAGATCTTCGATCAACGCCGCCGCCGGCTTGTCGAACGTGGCCGCCTTCTTGGTGAGGCCGTCGCGGATGTCTTCGGCCGGGGTAATGCCGTGGAAGTCCCAGCCCCAGTCGAAGAGATGCACGAACCGCACGCCTTCCTCGACGAGCCGCCGGGCCAGCAGGCAGTTGTTGGCCAGGCTCGCCTGCCCCGGCTTGGCGCCGTAGGCGTCGAGCACCGCCTGCGGCTCCTTCGAGATGTCCATCACGTCGGGCACGCTGGCCTGCATGCGGTAGGCGAGTTCGTACTGCGCGATTCGCGTGAGCGTCTCGGGATTGCCGAGTTCCCGGGCCTGGAGTTCGTTCAGATCGCGGAGGGCGTCGAGCGTCTTGCGGCGCATAGCCCGGTCCATGCCGGGCGGATCCGACACGTAGAGCACCGGGTCGCCCTTCGAGCGGCACTGCACGCCCTGGTAGACGCTCGGCAGGAAGCCCGAACCGAAACTGCTGATGCCGCCGTTGGGTTGATATCCCGACGAGATCAGCACCACGAAGCCGGGCAGATTCGAATTCTCGGTGCCGAGGCCGTACGTGGTCCAGCTGCCGAGGCTGGGCCGACCCGCCCGCGGCGAGCCGGTGTAGACCATGAGTTCGGCCGGGGCGTGGTTGAACTGGTCGGTGAACATGCTCCGCACCAGGCACAGCTTGTCGGCCACGCGGTGCAGGTTCGGGATGGCGTCGGAAAGCTCCATGCCGCTCTCCCCGCACCGCACCCACGAGCGGCGCGTGCCGAGGAGCTTGGGCGTGCCGGAGGTGAAGGCGAACTTCTTCCCGGCGATCGCCTCGGCCGGGCACTCCTGGCCGTCGCGCTTCGTCAGCTCCGGCTTGTTGTCGTACATGTCGAGGTGTGGCGGCGATCCCGTGAGATGGATCACGATCATCCGCTTTGCCCGGGCCGGCAGCGGCGGCTGCTTGGCCGCCATCGGATCGGTGACGAACGCTGGGGCTGCGTCCGTGGCCGCCAGCGCCTGCCGCATGGCGATCGCGCCGATGCCGCCGGCCATCGAGCCGAGCAGATGCCGCCGCGTTGCAAGGAGCTTGGCTTCGAGAATCGGATCCATCGCGGCATTCCTTAGGGACACATGAAGGCTTCGTCGAGGTTCAGGATCACGTTGGCCACGACCGTCCAGGCGGCGAGATCGGCCATGTCGGCCGGAAGGTCGGTCGGGGGCGGACCGAGGGGATCGGTGGCCATCTTCTCGGCGTCGTCTGGAGCGGCGGCGTATTCGGCGCGGGCCTCGTCGTGCAGTCGCGTAAGCCGGTCGATTTCGGCGCCCGTGGGCTGCCGTGAGAGCACGAGCCGGAAGCCGCGGGCTGCCCGGTCGGCGGGGGTGGAGCCCCCTTCGCGGATCATCCGCCGGGCCAGCGCCTGCGCAGCCTCGACGTAGGCCGGGTCGTTGAGCGTCACCAGGGCCTGCAGCGGGGTGTTCGTGCGCGGACGGCGGATCGTGCAGACCTCGCGGCTGGGGGCGTCGAACGTCGCCATCGACGGATAGGGATTGCTCCGCCGCCAGGTGGTGTAGAGCGCGCGGCGGAAACGATCCTCGCCCGTGCTCGTCTCCCAGTCGGTGCTGCTGCCGAAGGCTGCGGAGAGCCCCAAGGCGGGCTGCGGCGGCCTCACGCTCGGCCCGCCCTTCTTCCGGGAGAGCAGGCCGGAGGCGGCCAGGGCCTGGTCGCGGATCACCTCCGCCGAGAGCCGCACCCGCGGCCCGCAGGCAACGAGCCGGTTTTCCGGATCGCGGACCACGAGATCGTGCGGGCAATTCGACGTCTGCCGATAGGCGGCGCTCGTCACGATCAGTCGCTGGATCGCCTTGAGGTTCCAGCCGCTCTCCACCAGCTCACAGGCCAGCCAGTCGAGCAGTTCCGGATGGCTCGGCAGGTCTCCCTGGCTGCCGAACTCCTCGCTCGTCGCCACGATGCCGATCCCGAACAGCCGCTCCCAGATGCGGTTGACGATCACGCGGGCCGTGAGCGGATTGGCAGGATCAACGAGCCACTTCGCGAGCGCAAGCCGATCGACGCGGCCACCATCGGCGACCGGTGCCTCGTTGAACACCTCCGGCAGTCCTTCGCGGACCTCGTCGCCGAGATTCTGCCAGTTGCCGCGGAGCTGGATCTTCGTGATGCGCCGCGCGTCGCCGGTGAGTTCCTCGAGCACCGGCACCGTGACGGCCGGGTGAGCTTCGAGCCGCTTCCGCAGATCGGCGACGACCCTCCGCGCCGGCTGGAACTCTGGCGGCTCCGGCCGGGCCTTGTCGACCGGCTTCCGCAACTCGGGGATGCCCGCCTCGATTTCGGCGATATCCTGCTCGATGGGGTTCCGCATGGCATCCACCGGCTCCCAACGGATGCGAACCACGGGCGATTCATCCCTGCGGTCGGCGTCGGCCGTGTTGTTGAGGATGGCGTAGAGCTGGAAATATTCCTTTTGCGACAGCGGGTCGTATTTATGGTCGTGGCACTGGGCGCAGGCCATCGTGGTGCCCATCCAGGTGCTCATCGTGGTGTTCACCCGGTCCACGACCGCGACCGTGCGGAACTCCTCGTCGATCGTGCCCCCCTCGTTGTTCGTGAGCGTGTTGCGGTGGAAGGCGGTGGCCACCCGGTCGTCCACGGTGGCATCGGGCAAGAGGTCGCCGGCGATCTGCCGGATCGTGAACTCGTCGAACGGCATGTTGGCATCGAACGCGCGGATCACCCAGTCGCGATAGCCCCAGATGGTCCGTGGCAGATCGTCCACGTACCCCGCGCTGTCGGCGTAGCGGGCGAGGTCGAGCCATTGCCGCGCCTGGTGCTCGCCGTAGCCATTGTGGGCGAGCAGCCGGTCGACGAGTTTCTCGACGGCATCGGGGGCAGGATCGGCCACGAAGGCGTCGATCTCCTCCGGAGCAAGCGGCAGTCCCGTGAGGTCGAGGGCGAGCCGTCGGGCGAGCGTGGCACGGTCGGCCTCGGGCTGCGGGTTGAGCCCCTCGGCTTCGAGACGAACGAGGACGAAGCGATCGATGTCGTTTTTGGGCCAGGACGTGTTCTTCACACTCGGCAGGCTCGGCCGCTTCGGGGGCACATAGGCCCAGTGTGGCTCATAGATCGCCCCGGCCGCGATCCATCGCTTCAAGAGATCGATCTGCTTCTCCGAAAGCGGCTGGCCAGCATCGGGCGGCGGCATGACGAGATCGGGATCGGTGGACGTGATGCGCGCGATCAGCTCGCTTTCGTCGGGCTTGCCGGGCACGATCGCCGCATGGCCGCCGAGATCGGCCGTCGACCCGGCGAACGTGTCGAGCCGCAGCCCCTCGTCACCGCCGCCGGATCGCCCCTCAGGGTCGGGCCCGTGGCACCGCACGCAGCGATTGGAAAGGATTCCCTTGATGTCGCGGGTGAAGGAGGGGGCCATGTCGGCGGCGAGGGCAGAGCCCCCCACGCAGAACAGCAGGCCGATCGCGACGATGTTTCGCAGGCGGGAGAACAAGATGGCGCTGGCCTCGATACACCGGACCTCCAGTATATCGTCAATTGCTACGGCGGCACTTGCGGAGCAGGCCTGTGCTCACGGCTAGGGTGGATCGTTATTCCGTGTCATTCGTCAGTTTCATGGCCGCGGAAACGGCCTGGACGCCGAGCCTCGGGCGGCCGGCGACGTCACCATGCACGCTCGCGGTCGGCCGGGTGGCGGGGTCGGCGTAGCGGTCGTCATCGCGATAGTACTCGCGGAGCCGGGCCAGCTCGGCCTGCATGTCGGCGAAACGTTTCGCCACGGCCGGATCACGCGAGGCCGCGTCGCCATGTAGCAGGTTTCGCTGCTCGAGCGGGTCGGCCACGAGGTCGAAGAGTTCCCAGGCGTCCTTCGCCCAATAGTGGATCAGCTTGTGGGTGGCCGTGCGAACGCCGACGTGAGCCCGCGTGTCGTGATCCCCAGGATCGTGGTAGTAGCGGTAGTAGACGCTCGTCCGCCAGTCAGCCGGCGACTCGCCGCGCAGGAGCGGCGCGAGGCTCCGGCCCTGCATCGAATCGGGCACGGGCAGACCGGCAAGATCGAGAAACGTCGGGGCCAGATCGATATTGGCCACCAGTTGCTCTGGCGTGATCCCGGGCCTGATGCCCGGCCCCATGGCGAGCAGTGGCACCCGCAGGCCGGGCTCGTACATGAACCGCTTGTCGTAGAGCCCCAGTTCGCCCATGTACCAGCCGTTGTCGGTCGAGTAGATCACGATCGTGTCGGCTGCGAGGCCCGAGGCGTCGAGATACTCGAGCATCATGCCCACGCTGTCGTCCACGCCTTGCACGCAGGCGAGGTAGTCCCGCATGAACTGCCTGTACTTCCAGCGAACGAGCGCCGCGCCGGTGAGCGTGCGGCCGTTCACCGTCACCTCCATCGGCACCTCCCCCCGCCAGCGCCGCAGGGCCGCACCGGAAAGCCCTGCCGGCGGCGGGCGCTTGAGATCGTTGTTCGTGAGATGGCGGGCGATCGTCTGGGCATTCTCCGGGAGAGCGGCCGGCCGCGTGGCGTAGTCGTCGAAGAGCGTCGGGGGATCCGGAAACTCGGCGCCGGCGAAGAGGGCCTGATTCCGCTCGTCGGGCTGCCAGGGCCGATGCGGCGCCTTGTGGTGCAGCATGAGAAAGAACGGCTTGTCCGCCGGCCGGGTCTTCAGGAACTCGACCCCGAGGTCGCCGATGATCTCGGAGCAGTGCCCCTCGATCGTGAGCCGTCCGCCCGGCACCAGAAACTCCGGGTTCCAATACGCCCCCTGACCGGGCAGCACGATCCAGCGATCGAAGCCGGTGGGATCGCTGCCGAGATGCCACTTGCCCACCAGTCCCGTGTGGTAGCCGGCTGCCTGGAGCCGCTTGGCCACGTGGTCGCGGGAGCCGTCGAAGGGATTGAAGACGGGCACGCCATTGAGATGGGAGTACTGGCCGGTGAGCAGCGTCGCCCGGCTCGGCGAACAGATCGAGTTGGTGACGAACGAGTTGGTGAACCGTGCTCCGCCGGCCGCGAGACGGTCGAGGTGCGGCGTCGTGTTGACCCGGGAGCCGTAGCAGGAGAGAGCCTGCTCGGCATGGTCGTCGGAAAAGATGAAGAGGATATTGGGCCGACGGTTCGCGGCTGCCGCTGGGCATGCCCAGCATGCGGCCATCACGACGGCCCACGCGAACGCCTTCGAGCAAGACTCTCGCATCGGAATGCCTCTGACGAACGGATCGCCGCAGCCCGATGAGGGCGGCGTCGGTGGTCGAGAGACTACCCGAAATCGCGGCCTCTCGACTGGCCGGCAGACATCGCCCGGGCGTCCGTTGCCTGGTACAATGCTTGAGTCGGTTCGAGAGACTCGATTCGCCATCCCACCGTTCGGCATGGCCCGCCCCACCTGGAGCATCTCGCATGGGTTGCGTGAAGCGTGCGGCTGCGTTTCTCGCTCTTGCCTGGCCGGCCGTGGCGGCCCACGGGGCCGCGCCTTCCCCGGCCCGACTGTCGTTCAACCGTGACATCCGGCCGATCCTCTCCGACACCTGCTTCGCCTGCCACGGCCCCGACAACGCCAACCGGCAGGCCGGCCTGCGGCTCGATACGTTCGACCTGGCGACGGGCGAACTCGACAGCGGCACCCGGGCGATCGTGCCGGAGAAGATCGACGAGAGCGAGATGATCGCCCGGATCATCTCCGAAGACCCCGACACCGTGATGCCGCCACCCGAGGCGAAGATCGGCCGGCTCTCCGCCGAGCAGGTGGAGACGCTGAAACGCTGGATCGCCGAGGGGGCGACGTACGAGCCGCATTGGGCGTTCGTGGCGCCGGCGAAGCCCGCCGCCGCCGCGGACGGGACCGCGGCTGCGATCGACGCGATCGTCGCGGGGACGCTCGCGAAGCGGGGCCTGAAACTCCAGGCCGAGGCCGATCGCCGCACGCTCATCCGCCGGGCGAGTTTTGACCTCACCGGCCTGCCGCCGACGCCCGCGGAGGTCGAGGCGTTCGTCGCCGACACCTCGCCCGATGCCTATGAGAAACTCCTCGACCGGCTGCTCGCGAGCCCGCGCTACGGCGAACGGATGGCGGCCGATTGGATGGACCTCGCCCGCTATTCCGACAGCTACGGGTTTCAGCGGGATCGACCGCGGCCCGACATGTGGCCGTGGCGCGACTGGGTGATCCGGTCGTTCAACGATAATCTGCCCTGGGACCGGTTCACGCTCTGGCAGGTGGCCGGCGATCTCCTGCCGAACGCCACCGACGAGCAGGTGCTGGCCACGGCATTCAACCGGCTCCACCAGCAGGAGAACGAGGGCGGATCGATCGAGGAGGAGTATCGCGTCAACTACGTGAACGACCGCACGACGACCTTCGGTACGGCGTTTCTCGGCCTCACCCTCGAGTGCTGCCGCTGCCACGACCACAAGTTCGACCCGCTCTCTCAGAAGGATTTCTACGCGCTGTCCGCATTCTTCGACGACATCGACGAGGCGGGCCTGTATTCCTTCTTCACGCAGTCGGTGCCGACGCCGAAAATGCGGCTGCTCGACGAGACGACAGCGGTGGCCCTCGCCAAAGCCGACGATGCCGTGGGCGAGGCGGCGGCGGAATACGAGCGGGCCGAGGCGGTTGCCCGCGCGACCGTGGCCGACGGGATCGCTGGCAAGGGCCCGATGCCAGCCGCACTCGAGGCCGCCGGCGGCACGATTCCCGGCGAACTCGTGCGGTATGCATTCGACGGCCGGGGCAAGGATGGGAAGTTTGCCAACGAGATCGGCTCCACTGAATCCGCCACGTCGCCGGGCGACAACGTGATCGTGGACGACACCCGCGGTGGCAGCGGCTGTCGGGCGATCAAGCTCACGGGCGACCATCCAGTCAAAACGCCGGTGGGAAACTTCCGCCGCAGCCAGCCGTTCACCGTGTCGGCCTGGATCAAGCCGGCCGCACAGTACGACCGGGCCGTCGTGTTTCACCGGTCGAAGGCCTGGACCGACGCCGGCAGCCGCGGCTACGAGCTGCTCGTGGATGGCGGGCATCTCCGCTGGTCGCTGATCCACTTCTGGCCTGGCGATGCCGCGAGCGTGCGGTGTGACGAACTGCTGCCCGTCGGCGAGTGGACGCACGTGGCGGTGGCGAGTGATGGCTCCGGCAAGGCAGCGGGCCTGGAGATCTTCGTGAACGGCCATCCGGCCGCAACCACGATCGTCCGTGACAGCCTCGCTCGTGAGATCACCGGCGGCGGTGGCGACACGATCACGATCGGCGAGCGGATGCGCGACCACGGCTTCAAGAACGGCCTCGTGGATGACTTCCGCGTGTTTGCCCGGGCGCTCTCGCCGCTCGAGGTGCGGGATCTTGCCGCGCCGGGTGCGATCGCGGCAGCCCTCGCCGAGAAGCGCGACGCCGAGGCGCTCGGCGACTACTTCGCCGCGGCCTTCGCCGACGAGCCGGCAGCGAAGCGGACTGCGCTCGAGGCCGCCCGCCGCAGCCGCGACGATCTCGCCGAACGGCCGCCGGAAATCATGGTCATGCGGGACCTGCCGCAGCCGAGGACCGCCTACATCCTCGAGCGCGGCGAGTACGACAAGCGGGGTGCGGCGGTCGCCCCCGATACGCCCGCCGCACTGCCGGCGTTCCCGGCAGACCAGCCGAAGAACCGGCTCGGTCTGGCCCGCTGGTTGATCGATCCCGAGCATCCGCTGCTCGCCCGCGTCACGGTGAACCGCCTCTGGCAGTCGCTCTTCGGGCTCGGGCTCGTGCAGAGTCCCGAGGATCTCGGCAGCCAATCCACCAGGCCGGAGTATCCGGATTTGCTCGATTTGCTCGCCTGGCAATTCTCACATCCCACCGCCGACGGCGGCATCGCCTGGGACATGAAGCGGCTCATCAAGACGATCATGCTCTCCGCGACCTACCGGCAGCGGAGCATGGCCGACGCGAAGACGATGGCCGACGATCCGCTGAACGTGTGGCTGGCCCGTGGGCCACGCCACCGGCTGCCGGCGGAGATGATCCGCGACGGGGCACTCGCAGCCTGCGGCCTGCTCGTCGAAAAGATGGGCGGACCGCCGGTGAAGACCTACGACATGCCCGACTCATTCAAGCCCGATCAGGCCGACTCGGGCGAGGGGCTGTATCGCCGCAGCTTGTATACGTTTTGGCGGCGGACGGGGCCGGCGCCGGTGCTCGAGAGCTTCGACGTGCCAAAGCGGGTGGTCTGCGTGGCCAGGCGCGACACGACCAACACGCCCCTGCACGCCTTCGTGCTCATGAACGGGCCGCAGTTCGTGGAGGCGGCCCGGGTGCTCGCGGAGCGGCTGCTCGCCGAGCATGACGGTCGGGCGGAGCCTGCGCTCGACCGGGCGTTCGAGTTGCTCACCAGCCGGCCGCCGGACGATGAAGAGCGTCGTATCATCCATCGGATGCATACAGCCCAACTCGACTGGTATCGCTCGCGGCCGGACGACGCGGCGAAGCTCCTGGCGGTGGGAGAGACGAAGTCGCAGGCGGCCGGTACCGCCGTCGAGGTGGCTGCGGCCGCCGGCGTCGTGAACGCCCTGATGAACTACGATGGAAGCGTGGTGAAGCGATGAACCGACGCGACTGGCTCAACTCGTTTGGCATGGGCTTCGGCGGCCTGGCGCTCGCCGAGATGCTCGGCCGCGGGGCAGCGGCGGAGCAGGCCAGGGCGGATGGGGCCGACGGGGCAGGGGGCGTGCTCGGCGGCTTCCATCATCCGCCCAAGGCGAAGCGGGTGATCTACCTGTTCCAGTCGGGCGGCCCCTCGCAGCTCGACCTCTACGACCACAAGCCGCTCCTGAGGCAGCGCGACGGTGAGCAGTTGCCCGACAGCGTCCGCAACGGTCAGCGGCTCACCGGGATGTCGGGCAACCAGAGTTCCATCCCGCTGGCGGCGTCACCCTATGCGTTCGCGCAATACGGCGACAGTGGAGCCTGGCTCTCGGAGCTCCTTCCGCATACGGCGAAGGTGGCGGATCGGCTCTGCTTCATCCGCACGATGTACACCGAGAGCATCAACCACGGCCCGGGCGTGACGTTCATGCAGAGCGGCAACCAGATTCCGGGCCGACCGAGCATCGGGGCCTGGCTCGATTACGGCCTCGGCAACGCCCACGACGAACTCCCCTCGTTCGTCGTCCTGATCACCAAGAACAAGAGCGGACAGCCGCTGATGAGCCACCTCTGGGGTGCCGGCTTCCTGCCGACGAAACACCAGGCCGTGCGGTTTCGCTCCGGCGCTGACCCGGTGCTCTACGTGAACAATCCGCCGGGAGTATCGACGCAGAACCGCCGGCAGCTGCTCGACGGCCTCCGCGAACTGCACGAGCACCAGTTCGCCGGCACGGCCGACGCCGAGATCACCTCGCGCATCGCCAACTACGAGATGGCCTTCCGCATGCAGGCGAGCGTGCCGGAGGTGACCGACTTCTCCGACGAGCCGCAGAACGTGCTCGACATGTATGGCCCGGACGCCAAGGACCCGGGCACGTTCGCGGCCAACTGCCTCCTCGCCCGCCGGCTCGCGGAGCGGGGCGTGCGGTTCATCCAGCTCTACCATCAAGACTGGGACCACCACGGCGGCCTCAAAGGGGGCATCACCAGCGAGGCGAAACAGACCGATCAGCCGGCCGCGGCGCTCGTGCAGGATCTCGCCCAGCGCGGGATGCTCGACGACACGCTCGTGGTCTGGGGGGGCGAGTTCGGCCGCACGAATTACTGCCAGGGGCTCTACAAGCCGGGGCAGGATTTCGGCCGCGACCACCATCCGCGATGCTTCACGATCTGGATGGCAGGCGGCGGCGTGAAGCCGGGCACGACCTACGGCGAGACCTGCGAGTACGGCTACAACGTCGTCAAAGACGGCGTGCACGTGCACGACTTCCACGCCACGATGCTCCACCTGCTCGGCATCGACCACGAGCGGCTGACTTACAAGTTCCAGGGCCGCCGCTACCGGCTCACCGACGTGCACGGCAAGATCGTGAAGGGCATTCTCGCCTGACCGGGGAGCCGGACATTCGGCCAGTGACTCCGCCCAACGCGTAGGTGCAGACTGGCAGTCTGCACACGGTGACACCACCACACGCCATCGCGTCGACCGAACGACACCGCCACAGCCATTCCGCAGAGTGCCACTCTGCTGCTACAGACGGCGGCGACGGCCCTAGCGGTCCGTGGTCGTCGTGGGCTTGGCGGCGACTTCGGGCGACGTCGGCGGCAGCGACATGCCGGAGATGAACCAACCGTCGGGCCGGGACTGCATCCCCATCGCCGCCGTCCCAAAGTAGCGGCGAACCTGCTCGAAATCAGGGAGCGTGCTGCCGTCGAGCCGCTGCTCCCGAACCGTGCCCGGCTTGCCGTCGCCGAGAATCCCATTGAGCAACTGGCCGAACACGCTCTTCGACTTCGGCATCGAGCCCTGCCGCAGCATCTCGTAGGCCGGCCGCACGGTGTCGGCCTCGCGGCCGAACGACCGCAGCGAGTTCGGTCCCGGCAGCAGCCGGTCGACCTCGACGAGCGCTGCCTTGGAATCCTGGGTCGAGGCGAGAGCGTCGCCCTGCCCGGCCGAGAGCACCCGCTCCAGAATGTCGCGGTGCGAGGCGATGAAGAGGTGGCCCTTGGCGACGGCCACCGACGCGTGCGGCAGCAGCTTTTCCTCCTTTTCGCGGAGGCGAGCCCGGCGACGATGAGCTTCGTCGTCGGGATTGTGCCGCCGCTCGTCGTCGGCATGCACGACCGCGCCACCGGGCGTCTCGATCTCGAGCTGAGGCACCATGGCGGAGTGGTCGACCAGTTCCCAGGCCACATGTCCCGCAAGCTCGACCTTCTTCATGTCACTGTCGGCGTCCATCACCTTGGCGATCGCTGCCGCCACCGCGGCCTCGTCGGCGGCCTCGATGGCGATCACGAGCCGATCACTGTCGGTGCCGATCGGCTCGATGCTGTCGGTGAGCATCGACACACGACTCCCGAGACGAGCCACGAGGTCGTTTTCCACGTCGATCTGCGGCCCGTCTACGTCCTCCTTCAGGGAGCTCATCACGTCGTCAAACACGCCCTTCTCGCCGATCACGTCGTCCACGAGCGTCTCGGCGGAGGCGAAGGCCGTCTTGATGTCCCACTGCAGGGCGGACCAGCCGGTCACGTCGCGCGGCACCCAGTCCGGAGGCGCAAGGCCATCCACGTTCGGAAACCGGAGCATCCGGGCGGCGAGGTCGTAGCAATCGGCCGCCTGGGGCTCGCGGCCGGGCAGCGGCGGCGCGAAGATCATCGTGTGGTGCCGCAAGGCATGCGGCCCCTCACCGAAGGCGATCACGCCCCCGGCCCCCTTCACGGCATCGAAGCCCTGGCGGCCGAGGATGGCCACGTAGTCGGGCCCCTTGCGTTTCTCCTTCGGAGGATTCGCGGCCTGATACGCCTTGGCAAAGGCCAGCGGATCGACGTACCAGCGGACGGGGTCGGCTGTATTTGGAAGCGATTTCTGGCAGGGCTGGGCCACCGCTGCGAACGACGAGGTGGAGGCAAGGCTGTCCTTGCGGCCCTGGCCGAGGACGGCGAAGGCCTGCCCGACCTGAAGCGCGTCGTCGCCGACGACGAGCGCCTGCGGGGCGAGGGCAAAGGCCACGCGGCGGTTCTTGGGCACCCGGTCGTCCTGCTGGTCGTCGGGAATCTGATAGGCAGTGAGCTGGGGAGGGGCGCCGCTGATCGGCACGACCTTCGACTTCCGCTCCACGAGCCGTGAGGTGATCTTCTCCACGAGTGCCTTCGCGGCGGCCTCATGGCCGGTCGTATCGACGATCAGCACCGTGGCGAGCTGCCCCGGCTGCGACTCGATCGCCGCCACGGCCAGTTCGCCACCCGGAATACCCTCGAGGTCTTCGAGCGTCAGGCCGAGCTTCTCCAACCGCTGGCGGCCATTCCTCGAAATCTGCTCCTTGAGGCCGTCGATGAACGGCTTCATCGCGGGATCCGCCACGAGTTGCCCGTATGAGGAGGCGTCAAACCGCTCGTGGAGCCCGCGTGGATCGGGAATGCTCAACCAGGCGCGGGTCGTGTCGGGAAACACCGTTTCGCTGGGCTGAAATCCGGCTGCCAGGCAGGTGTTCAACACGACCGCCATCGACCACACGAGGCACGCCACGACGATCACGCGGCCACAACGAACCCAGCGGGCACATGCACTTCCTTGCACGACACGACTCCTCGAACGACTGGCGAACCCTGCCACGAACCCGAAGTCTCGCAGGAATGCCCGGATTCACGCAACATCATTCCCGATTGGCCTACGGGGGGCAGAGCCCGACCAGGGCACACAGTGCGGCGGCAAGCGACAGGGCCAGGGCGGTCTCCCGGCTGGCTCCGACCCGCCGCAGCCCCACCACGAGCAGGGTGAGGACGACGGCAGATGCGGCCAGGCCACCAAGGGTTCCGAGCCGCTCGACCGTCGCAGCCGAGTTTGGGGCGAGCACCGCCGCCACGACGAGCGGCCAGCCAAGCAGCGTTGCCCAGGCCACGGCGGGCCGCCCGCGGCGTTCCACCTCGGCGGCCGTGAGCGTGGCCTGCGGCACCGCGGCAGCCGCGAACCAGCCAGCCGCGAGCAGCCGATACCAGCCCGACGCATCGGCCGCGAGGAACAGCCACCCCACCATGCCGGCCAGTGCGGTGGACATTGCGATGCCGGCCAGGAGCCGCCCCTCGGGCCCGCAGGCGAACAGCCCCATCGTTCCGACAGAGCCATTCCATCCGGCAGGCCCGCGCTGCCGCCAGGCAGCGAGTGCTGCCGAACAGGCGAGCCATGTCAGCAGAACTGCCCCACCGCAGGCGGCCTCGCCACCGCCGCCGGCACGCGCCGTGGCAATGGCAGCAGCCGCCGCCCCGCCGGCACCCGCGAGCGGCATGCTGACTGCGTCGGCGGGCGTGGCCCCCGCCCGCACGCTCACCCACACCGCATGCGCCGTCGCACCGACCGCACACCAGAGCAGGGCAGATGGCACCACCGCCGCACCACCAGCCACGGGGACTGCCGCGACATACGCGGCAGTCGCGGTGACCGCCGCCGCCAGCGGCCAGGCCGCCCGCAGCCACACCCAATCGCTGGCAGGGCCGGATATTCCGCGCGGCGGATCACCGATTGCCATCACGGCCACGACCGCGCCGGCCACGACCGCCCCGGCCACACGCAGGCCTGCATCGGCTGGCGGCTGCGCCATGAGCCACGCCACCGCCGCCACGGCCGTCGCCGCCGCCAGCCACGAGGCCGGCCGGCGGCGATCGATCCGCAACTGCACGCGGGCGACGTCGGGCCTCATGCGGGGCTACCGGCGGGGCCGCACCTGCCCCTGCACCCGCAGCGGCAGGCCCAGAATCCGCAGGAAGCCTTCCGCGTCGGTCTGGTCATAGGAGCCGCCCCCTTCCATCGACGCGATCGCCGCGTCATAGAGGCTCTGCGGACTCGTGCGGCTCTTCACCAGCATGTTGCCTTTGTAGAGGTCGAGCTCGACGGTGCCGGTGACGGGCTTCTGCGTTTCGCGAATGAAGGCCAGGAGGGCGTCCATCTTCGCGCAGTACCAGAAGCCGTAATACACCATCTCGGCCACCTCGGGAGAGAGCCGGTCACGAAGGTGCACGAGGTCGCGGTCGAGCGTCATCTGCTCGACGAGCCGGTGGGCCTCGTAGAGCAGCGTCATGCCGGGCGCCTCGTAGACGCCGCGGCTCTTCATGCCGACGAGCCGGTTCTCCACGATGTCGGTGCGACCGATGCCGTTGCGGCCGCCGATCTCGTTGAGCGCGAGCACGATCTCGTGGGGGGCGAGCGTCTTGCCGTTCACCCGCATCGGCACGCCGTGCTCGAACTCGATCTTCACCGTCTCGGGCTTGTCGGGCGCCTGCTGCGGCGAGACGGTCATGCCGAATTCGACGAGTGACAGGCCGTCGGTCGTGAGCTCTTCGAGCAGGCCCGCCTCGTAGCTCGTGTGCAGGCAGTTCTCGTCGGAGCTGTAGGGCTTCCCCTTCGAGGCCTTCACCGGAATGTTCTTTTGATCACAGAACTCGATCAGCTCCTGGCGACCGGGGAACCGCTCCCGGAAGGCGGCGATCCGCCAGGGGGCGAGCACCTTGATCGACGGGTCGAGCGCCTCGGCGGCGAGCTGGAATCGGCACTGGTCGTTGCCCTTGCCCGTGGCCCCGTGGGCATAGACCGAGGCCCCTTCGCGGTGGGCGATCTCAACGCAGATCTTGCTGATCAGCGGACGGGCGATCGACGTGCCGAGGAGATACGTGCCCTCGTAGCGGGCCTGCCACTGCATCGTGGGGAAGGCGAAGTCGCGGCACAGCTCCTCGCGGACGTCCACGAGCAGCGACTTGATCGCCCCGCAGTCGCGGGCCTTCTTCATGATCGCCTCGCGATCCTCGCACGGCTGCCCGAGATCGACGTAGACGGCGATGACGTCATAGCCCTCTTCGATCAGCCAGCCGAGAATCACCGACGTGTCGAGCCCACCCGAATACGCCAGCACACACCGCTTTTTCATGCCTGCTCCTCACTCTCACACCTGCGATCAGACTTCGTGCACGAGGGCCATATTGTGCCCTCCCGTTCCAAAACCGATACCCGCCACCAGCAAAATCCGGTCGCCACGCTTCAGCCGCCCCTCCTTGAGGCCCCAGGCGGTCACATGCTCGAGCACGCCGTCGATGTCGGCCCCCGCGGTGGCGGCCAGCGGTGTGACGCCCCAGTAGAGGGCCATCTGCCGCAGCGTGGCAGGGTCGTCGCTCATGCCGACGGTGGGCACTGCCCCGCGCCGCTTCGAACGGGCGATCGCCGTGAGGCCGCTCTTGCTGGCCACGACCACGAGCTTGGCGTCGAGTTGGGCCGCGATCCGGCTGGCGCCATCGACCACCGCCTGCGTGATCGGGTGGAGGCCGTCGACGAGCACCTCCGGCGGCGGCGGAAAGTCGGCCGCGGCCACGGCCTGCCCCGTCTTGTCGCGGCCGAAGCGGCCCGCCACGTACTGCCAGCGGTCCTCCAGGTAGAGGTCTTCGGTGGCGCTCGCGATCCGCCGCATCATCTCGACCGCCAGCCGCGGATGCTCACCGATCGCCGTCTCGCCGGAGAGCATGCAGGCATCGGCCCCGTCGAGGATGGCGTTGGCCACGTCGGTGGTTTCGGCCCGCGTCGGCCGCCGCGAGTGCTGCATGCTGTCGAGCATCTGCGTGGCCACGATCACCGGCTTCTGAAACCGCTGGCAGGTGCGAATGATCTGCTTCTGCACCATCGGCATGCCGGCGACGTCGATCTCCACCCCGAGGTCGCCGCGGGCCACCATCACCACGTCGGCCGCATCGACGATCGCGTCGAGCCCGTCGATCGCCTCCCGCTTCTCGATCTTGGCCACGACGCGGGCCTTCGAACCGCGGGTGCGGAGCAGCTCCTTGAGCAGCTTCACCTCGACCGCGCTCCGCACGAACGACAGGCTGACGAAGTCGGCGCCGGCGGCGGCCGCCCACTCGGCATGCTGCCAGTCGGCCGCGCTCATGGCGGCCACGGAGAGCTTCACGCCCGGCAGGTTCACGCCCTGCCGGCTGCGGACGACGCCCCCTTGCACGACGCGGCATCGCACCTCGTCGGGCGAGCGGTCCACCACGACGAGGCTGATCGTGCCGTCGGCGAGCATCACGGCGTCGCCCACGGCCAGTTCGTCGATGAGCCGCTCGTAGGTCACGGTGAACTCGTCGGCCGCGCGGGGCTCGCTGCCGCGAACGAACCGGACGATCGCCCCTTCGACGCAGTCCACGGCTCCGCCCGGCAACTCGCCGAGCCGGATCTTCGGGCCCGCGAGATCGACGAGCACTCCCACCGGCCGGCCGGCCGCCGCCGACACGCGGCGGACGCGGTCGAGCGTCTCCTGGTGCTGCTCGACCGAGCCGTGGGCCATGTTGAGCCGAAACACGTCCACGCCGGCATCGACGAGGCCGCGGAGGGCGGGCTCCTCGCGACAGGCGGGACCGACGGTGGCGACGATCTTCGTGCGCACGACCGACTGGGAGGCAAGCGACATGGCGGGACTCCGAGGAGGGCAGGGCGGAGCCTTCAGATTACACTCTGGAGCACAATGGCGCACTCCGCGTGGCATAACCGACGGCTGATCGTTGCGGGAGGCACGGCCGGCTTCGGCCTCGTACTCGCGCGGCATCTCGCCGCCGCCGGCGCGCGGGTGCTCGTCGTGGGCCGCTCGGGCGAGGGCGTACGGCAGGCCCTCGAATACGGCGAGCGGCGCGGCGTGAGCCTCCGCGGCCTCACTGCCGACCTCGACCGGCCCGGCGAAGGGAGCCGCGTGGCGGGCGAATGCCTGCGGCTGCTCGGCGGTGTGGACGACGTCTTCTGCTGCGTCGGCCGCTCCGGCCGGGCAACGATGCTCGGCACGAGCCGCGCCGACTTGCAGCAGTATCTCGATGCGAATCTCTTCTCCGCGGTCGAACTCGTGCAGGCCGCGGCCGACGACGTCGCGGCGGCCCGCGGCCATGTGGTCTTCATCGGCAGCCTCGCCGGCAAGTTCGTGGTGCCATTCATGGGACCGTATTCTGTCGCCAAGTCGGCGCTCGCCGCGTTTGCCAACGCCGTGCGGTTGGAACTCACGCCGCGCGGCGGCCACGTGCTCCTGGTCTGCCCCGGCCCGATCCGCCGCGATCCCGATGACCCCGCCGCCGATCGCGCGGCGAATCGCTACGCGGAAGAAGCCGCCCGCGCCGGCCTGCCGCCGGAGGCCACCGCGCCCGGCGGCACGACGAGTCTGAAGCAGCTCGATCCCGACGTGCTTGCCGCCCGCGTGCTGGCCGCCTGCGCCGCGCGGCGGAGCGAGCTCGTGGTGCCGGGCTCGGCCCGGCTGCTCGCGGGGATCATCGAGTGGTTTCCCGACGCGGGCCGCCGGCTCCTCGCCCGCGTCACGGCACGGAGGCGGTAACGCCACACCCCCTTGGAGGTGCAGACTGGCAGTCTGCACACGGTGGTACGCCAAACGACACCCCGGTGGCCGAACGACGTCGCCCACCGCATTCCGCAGAGTGCCACCCCACGGCCCCGAGCGTCACGACGCGGCGGCGGTGACGACGGCTTCGATGCCCTTGCGAATCGCGGCCAGCCGGGCCGGATCGGTCACCTTGCGGCCGGCCCGGTCCGTGACGTGGAACGCATCGACCACCTGGTCGAGATACGTGCCGATGCGGGCCGCTTTCACCGACAGTTCCGCCTCGAAGATCGCCTTGGCCACCGCATACAAGAGCCCCGGCGCGTCGGTGGCGAACACCTCCAGGATCGTGGCCTGCTTCGAGCTTTCGTTGTCGACGAGCACCCGCGGCGGCTGCGTCACCGCGGGCTTCGTCTGCGGCGCGAACGGATTCCAGCGGCGGGTGAACTCGGGAGCCCGATCGGCCTTGAGCACCCCGCGAATCGCATCGGCGATCTCCGTCAGCCGCTCGGCAGGCGGCTCGCCGGCGAAGTCGGGATCGTGCACCACGAAGCGGTCGATCACGAGGCCGTCGTCGAGCGTGTTGATGTCGGCCGCGAGAATCTCCAGCCGCTGGCTCGTGAGGGCGCCGGTGACACGATGAAACACGCCCGGCGCAACCCCTTCGCGGGTGCCGACGGTCACGCGGACGGTGGACGTGTCGGGCTGCCAGCGGGCAAAAGCAAACACACCGTCGGCAGGCAGGCGGGCCAGTCGGCCGAGCTCCTCGACGATCCGCTCGACCGGGCTGTCGCGGAGATACGAGGCGGGCAGGCGGCGGGAGAGGGCCAGCACCGGGTCGTCGGGCGGACGATCGGCCAGCACCGCCGCCAACTCCTTCCGCGTGCGGTCGGCGGCCACCGATGGGCTGTCGCCGTCGAGGTAGCCGAGCGTGCGGAAATAGAGCTCACCGAGGATGTCGGCCTTCCATTTCGTCCAGGTGCCCGGCCCCACCGCCGACACGTCCGCCGCGGTGAGCAGCGCGAGCAGCCGCAGCACCTCCGGCGAGCCGACGTCGCGGGCGAAGGCGACCACGATCGAGTCGTCGCCGGTGTTGCGGCGGAAGGCGAGGTGGGCCATCGAGAGATGCTTGAGCACGAGGTACTCGATGATCTCGGCCTCGTCGGCGGGCAGGTCGAACCGGGCGGCGATGTCGCGGGCGAAGCGGGCCCCCACCTCGCTGTGATCCTCCACGAAGCCCTTGCCGAGATCGTGGATGAGCAGCGCGAGCAGGAGCGGCCGCCGACGCGGCAACTCGGCCCAGGCACGGCCGAGCCAGCCGTCGTCGCGGGCACATTCCGTGGCCCGCTGCACCGAGAGGATGCAGTGCTCATCCACGGTGTATTTGTGATAGTTGTTGAACTGCAGCAGGTGCCGGGCGTGGGCGAACTGCGGGATCAGAATCTCGAGGGCTCCCGCCTCGTGCAGCCGCCGCAGGGCGTCGGCCAGACCGTCGGCCTGGGTAAAGAGCCGGAGGAACACCTCCTTCGCCGCCGCATCGGCATCCCGCGGCAGGGCCGGCACGGCGACCCGGACCGCCTCCCACGTGGCCGGATCGATCGGCATCCGATAGAGCAGCGCGAGTTCGACGAGCCGCACGATCGCCGCGAGGCTGCCGGCCACGCGGTCGCCGCAGGCCGGTGCCGCCGCCACGGTGCGGGGGCCGACCACATAGAGCCCGTCCACGCGGTGACCGAGCACACCCGCCGTCACCCTGCCGACGAAGCCCCGCCGCATGCCGTTCTGCTCGAGGCCTTCGAGGATCTGTGCCACCCGCCGTGTATGGCCGAAGTAGTCGCGCATGAATCGTTCGACGCCGAGCAGGCCGGCGGTGCTCTCGATGCCGCGGGCCTGGGCGATCCGCAGCTGCTGGTCGCGGGTGAGCTCGTCGGCCGCCTTGCCCGCGGCGAGATGCAGGTCGTTCCGCACCCGCATCAGAAAATCGGCCGCCGTCTTGAGGGCCTCGACGTCGCGGCGTGGCATGCCTCCGATGAGTTGGAGATCGTCGAGTGACTCGGCCTCGTGGAGCACGAGCGCGAGCCAGCGGACGAGCTGGATATCGCGGAGCCCCCCGGGCGACCGCTTCACGTTCGGCTCGAGGAGGGAGACCGTCTGACCAAACTTGTCGGCCTCCTCGCGACGGGCGGCCACGAGCCGGGCCGCGTGGGCCCGCGGCGATCGCCGCAGGAGCGACCGGATCCGCGCGGCGAGCACCGTGGCGATTTCCGGCCGGCCGGCGAGCGTCCGCAGGTCGAAGAGCGAGGTCATGATCGTGGCATCGCCCCCCGCGAGCCGGCAGGCCTCGCCCACGCTCCGCACACTGTGTCCGACCTGCAGTCCCGCGTCGAACAGATCCTGCATCAATTGGCGGGCCACCTCGGTCACGGCCGCGTGGTCAACGCCGTCGTGGAGCAGCATCAGATCCACGTCGGAGAAGGGGGCCATCTCCCGCCGCCCGAAGCCCCCGATGGCGACGAGCGACACGTCGCGCCGAACGGCCTCGGCCTGCGCGAGGGGCAGTGCGGCCAGCACGCTGTCCCAGACATCGAGCACGATTCGATCGAAAAGGTCGGTGGCCAGGCCGCAGGTCGACACGCCCGGGGCGTTGGCCGCATGCTGGGCGGCGATCCGCGTCCGCAGGGCCATGAGCGCCGCCGCGGCATGGCCGACGGCCGGACGAAAGAGCGGGGCCGCGGTGGCGGTCATGCCGGACTCCCGATCAGCTGGGAATCCACGGGTCGTCGGCCACGCCCGCCTGGCGGTTGGCGGCGCGTCCCATCACGAAGAGCAGGTCGCCGAGCCGGTTCAGGTATTCGATCGCGTTGGCCGGGATCGTCGCGCCGGGCTCGGCGGCGAGCGTCACCACCCGCCGCTCGGCCCGCCGGCAGACGGTGCGGGCCACGTGGATCTCCGCGGCCAGTGGCGTGCCGGTCGGCAGGATGAAGCAGGCGAGCGGCTCGAGCGTCTCCTCGAGCGCGTCGATCTGCCGCTCGAGCGCCGTCACATGGTCGATCGTGATCCGCTCGTCGGCGGCCGAGGGCGTCGCGAGCTGCGCGCCCAAGTCGAAGAGCTCGCACTGCACGCGGCGCAGCAGATCGTCGAAGACCGCCGCGGCATCGTGGGTGCGGATCATGCCGAGGTGGCTGTTGAGCTCATCGACGGTGCCGAAGGCCTCGATCCGGGCATGGTCCTTGCGCACCCGTGGCCCGCCAAAGAGGCCTGTCTCGCCGGCGTCGCCGGTCTTCGTGTAGATCTTCATCGTGGGTGCCTCCGGGGAATCTGCTTATACTCGACCTTCATATGAAATACTGCAACCGTGCGATCCTGATCGCAGCCTTTCTGGCCGCGTGCTACGCGGCAGGCTGGGCCGCGGAGCTTTCGGAGCTGGAGCAGGGCTTCCTCGGGCCGCCCACGCAGGTGACCGAGGGGATGCAGAAGGCGGGAGAAGGATATTTCAGCGGCGATTCCCGGCGGATCGCCTACCAGGCCGTGCCTGACGGCTATCCCTTCTATCAGATCTATGTGCAGCCCTTCGACGCGGCGGCACCCCGGGCGGCCGAGCCCGCGCGAGTGAGCCCCGGCCGGGGCCGCACCACCTGCGCCTGGTTCTCGCCCGACGGCACGAAGCTCCTCTTCGCCTCGAGCCATCTCGATCCCGGGCTCGACGCCACCGAGACCGCCGCCCGCCGACAGGCGGATGAAGATGCGAAGAGCGGCCGCCGCCGCCGGTATCAATGGGACTTCGATCCGCACATGGACCTGTTCGTGGCCGATCTCGCCGGCGGCGAACTCACACAGCTCACGACCGCCCCGGGCTACGACGCCGAGTGCTCGTTCTCGCCCGACGGCTCGCAGATCCTGTTCGTCAGCGACCGCGACGGCGATCCGGACATCTACGTGATGAACGCCGACGGCTCGAACCTGCGGCAGCTCACGAATGCACCGGGCTACGACGGCGGACCGTTCTTCTCGCCCGACGGAAAGTGGATCGCCTATCGCACCGACCGGATCGAGAAAGACCTGCTGCAGATTCACGTGATGCGGGCCGATGGCACGGGTGACGTGGCCCTCACGAGTGGCAACGGCGTTCGCTGGGCGCCCTACTGGCACCCGACGAGGCCCTGGCTCATCTGGACCGGCGCCGACCATTCCGATCCGACGCAGCGGCCCAACTACGACCTCCAGGTCGCCCGGTGGCGGGACGCGGACGGCAGGTTTTCGATCGGCCCGCCCGTGCGGCTCACCGACCACGAGGGGGCCGACGTGCTGCCCGCCTTCTCGCCCGACGGCACGCTGCTGATGTGGACGGCGAGCCGCGGCGACGGTGGCGGCCGCAGGCCGACGAGCCAACTCTGGGTAAGCCGGCTCGATCTCGACGCCGTCGGCAGGGCGGTCGATGCCGCTGGTGCGACACCCTTGACTGGAGCACCCCGATGAGCACGACCGTGGCCCCCCGGGGCATTGCACTGATCGGCGGCGGACAGATGGCTCTCGCCCTGGCCGAAGGGTTCGTGAAGGCGGGCCTGCTCGCGCCGGGCGAGATCACCGTGTTCGATCCGCACGAGCCGGCCCGCGAACGACTGGCGGGCCGAGTGCCCGGCGTGCGATTCGCCGCCACGGGCCCCGAGGCGGCCGGGGCTGCCCGACTGGTGATGCTGGCGATCAAGCCGCAGCAAGCGGCATCGGCCTGCGGTGAGATCAGGGCGGCGGTCGCGGCAGACGCCGTCATCGTGTCGATCGTGGCCGGGCTGTCGACCGCGGTGCTCGCCCGGCTCACGGGCTCCGAGCGGATCATCCGCGTGATGCCCAACACCCCGAGCCTGGTGGGCCGCGGCGTCTCCGTCGTCTGCCGCACACCCGCCGTGCCGGCCGCCGATGCGGCCCGCGTGCTCGAACTGCTGGCGGCCGTCGGCCATGTGCACGAGGTCGATGAATCGCTGATGGACGCGGTGACGGGCCTCTCGGGCTCGGGGCCTGGGTTCATCGCCCGTTTCGTGGAGGCCTTGGCGGCGGGGGGCGTGGAGGCGGGGCTGCCCGAGCCGCTCGCGCTCGCGCTCGCCGTCGAGACGCTGGCTGGTACGGGTGCGCTCCTGGAGGCGACGGGGGAGCATCCGGCCGAGATCCGGGCCCGCGTCACGAGCCCGGGCGGCACGACGCTCGCCGGCCTGGGGGTTCTGGAGGAACGTGGTGCGGCGGCCGCGATCCAGGCCGCCGTCGTCGCCGCCGCGAATCGCGCCCGCGAACTGGGCCGGCAGTAGCGTCGCGCCACCGCTTCCGCCGTAGTCCACATGCTCCGCATGTGGCCCACGGTCGAAACACCGCAGACTCGTGCTACCTGCGTGCAGGTCCGCCAACCCTTGCACGAATAGCCTGGCCGATCGGCCTTTATGCCTCCAACCGCACACGGAGTGTGCGGACTACGGCGCACTGTGGACTACCGCGCTCACCGCTTCTTGCGGGCCGACGTCTTCTTCTTGTCCTTCTTCGCGGCTTTGACAGAGACCGGCTTGGCGGAGGTCTTCGCCTTCACGGCCTTCCCGGCGGCCTGCCGCGACTTCTTCGCGCCGCCGAAGATGTTTTCCCAGCCGGCGGCGTAGCCGCTGGAACTTCCGACACGGATCACCGACATGGCATGCCCTCTGCGAGATGGGATCGTCGAACCACCGAGACTTCCTACCGATCGCCGCGTGGCAGTGTCAAGCGACGTCGATCTCGAGACGCACGCCTCCGCGCAGCGCAGGCAGCGGGGCCCGACGCATGTCGCTGCCCCCCGCATCGAGCGGCAGCACGAGTTCGTTGCGCTGTCCGAGCCGCGGCGTCACGTCGAACCGCCACGGCGCCGCCTCGGGCAGCGCGGGCAGCGCGACTCCGTTGAGCGAGGCGCCCGCCGGGGGGGGCACGTCCATCACCAGCCACACCCGGCCGCCCGGCTCGACGCCCGAGGGCCGGCCGAACCGCCGCACCCAGGCTCGCGAGCCGGCGGCGGGCGGCTCCCAGGCGTTCGTGAGGTCGATCGTGTGCATGGCGTGTCTCCCGACGGTCGGCGCGAGCATGGAGCGACCGCCGCTTTGTATCGTCACCGCCCCTGACCGCTATACTGCCGGCTTTGGGGCCGCCTGCCTGCGGCCCGCGTCCGAGCAATCTACCCCGCCGGTCACTCCGGCAACCAACCCCTAGGAGCGACTGCAGCAGATGGGAAGCGCCCTCGAATTCACCGACTCCAACTTCCAGAGCGACGTGCTCGAGTCGTCCGTGCCCGTGCTCGTCGACTTCTGGGCCCCCTGGTGCGGTCCTTGTCGCATGATCGGCCCGACGATCGAGGAGCTCGCCGTCGAGAACGCCGGTTCATTCAAGGTGGGGAAGGTCAACGTCGACGACAACAACCGCCTGGCGATGACCTACAACGTGGCGAGCATTCCCACGATCATGATCTTCAACAAGGGCCAGTTGGTGCAGCAGTTCATGGGCGTGCAGTCCAAGGCCAAGCTGCAGCAGGCGCTCGACGAAGCGAAGTCGGCGTAGGGCCGTTGCTCCGCAACGGGTAAAGCCCGTCACGGAGTGACGGGCCTACGAGCTCAACACGATGCCAGCTCGGTCTCCGGCTCCTCCACGCGGGCGGCCGCCTTCGCGCGGGCCCGCTGGAGGGCTGCGGACGTCGCCCTGGCCCGTTCGACCAGAGCGTCGTCCACGAAGCCCGAGAGATCGACGTCGAGGCCGGGCTGCCGCAGCTTCTCGACGGCCTTCGCCTCGATCTGCCGCACCCGCTCCCTGGTCACGGCGAAGATCGTTCCCACCTCTTCCAGCGTGTAGGCATAGCCGTCGGCCAGGCCGAACCGCAGCCGGATGATTTCCCGCTCACGATACGAGAGGCCTTCGAGCGCCTTGGCGACGCTCGACCGCAGCGCCTGGCGATTGACGTCGCAGAGCGGATCTACTTCCCGCTGATCGCAGACGAATTCGCCCACCGCGCCGTCGTCGGAGTCGCCCAGCGGCTGATCGAGCGACGCCGTCCGCCGCGACATCCGCCACACGCACTCCGCCTCGTCGAGCGACACGCCGGCCCGTGCGGCCAGCTCCTCGACCAACGGCTCGCGGCCCAGTTCCTGCACGAGCGTCTTGGCGATGTTCCGCAGCTTCGTCATCAGATCGACCATGTGCACGGGCACGCGGATCGTTCGGCTCTGGTCGGCGATGGCCCGGGTGATCGCCTGGCGAATCCACCAGGTGGCGTAGGTGGAGAACTTGAAGCCCCGGGCATGCTCGAACTTGTCAACGGCCCGCATGAGGCCGGAGTTGCCCTCCTGGATGAGATCGAGGAACGACAGCCCGCGATTGCGATACCGCTTGGCGATCGAGATCACCAGCCGGAGATTGCCCTCGGCGAGATCCCGCTTGGCGGCGTCGTATCGCCGCTGCAGGTCGTCGAGCCGCGCGAGCCGTCGGGCGAGCGTCCGCCGGCTCTCCCGGGTGGCGAGCAGGATCCGCCTCTGCTCCGCCGCCGAGTCGCCGCCGTTCTGCTGGAGCAGCGACTCGAGCCGGGCCCCCTTCGCCCGCAGATCCTTGAGCAGTGGATACAGCCGTTGGATGCGGAGGTTCATCTCCTCGACGAGCCGCACCGCCTTGTTGCGCTGCCGCACCAGACGCTGCCAGGCCGACCGCCGGCGGTCGAGCGGTGTCGACCGCGACATCGCCACGCGAAACAGCTGCCGCTTCTCCAGCTCGATCCGCCGCAGCGTCTCGAGGTTGGGCCCGAGCCGCTTCAGGATCCGCTTCTTCTCGGCCGTGTTGGTCACCGACACCTCGATCGTGCGGTCGAGCCGGATCGTACCGGCCTGCACCCGCTCCAGCAGCTGCAGGGCGCCGGCGAGCACGAAATCGTTGGCGAGGAGCGTGCGGCGAAACTTCCGCCGCCACTGCTCGATCCGCCGGGCGCTCGAGACTTCCGTTTCCCGGGAGAGCAACGGCATGCCCCCCATCTGGAGCAAGTAGAGCCGCACCGGATCATCCACGACGGCGACCGAGCGGCGGCTCCGAGCAGGCTTGGCCGCGGACTTCGAACGGAGGGCGGGGTGGGCGGACTGGATCATGCGATGCGGCCTCGGAAGGGGCAGGGGGCGCGGCCGTCGGTCGGACGCGGACGGGCTCGTGGCAGCCCGTGCCGGTGAGGAAAGCATTTCCGATGCCGGAGACTCTGCGGCCCGATTCATTGCCGTCGAAACGGCGAATTTCGGCCGCGGGAGCGGAAGACGGGGCCATGAACGCCGCAGCCTCGCCCCGCCGCCGTGTCGCCCGCCGGCGACGCGCTCCCGGCGACGCGCCGGTGGGATGCAACGCGGGCCGGCTCCGGACTCAAGATCAGCCGTGCGGCAGCACGAATTGACCCCCGGGGAGTGGTGCGCCGCGGCGTATACTCGGCGGCATCGCGGCCCCGTGGACTTCGTGTCGGAGAGCCCGCCGCGGAGATCGCGTCGCCGGAGCGCGAAATCGCATGAATATCGTGGTCCTGGCGGCGGTCGGCCTGCTGGTGCTCTTCGGGCTCGTCGCCGTCGGCCTCGGCCACAAGCGGTGGAGCTGGGGCACGGTGGTCGCCGCGTTCCTCGTGCTCGTGTCGGCGACGGCCTACCTCTACCTGGCGGCCCGTGTCGCCGCCCGCGACCGCGGCTGGATGCGGTCCCTGCAGCGGTACGAGACCGACATCGCCCGCGTCCGCGACGCGCTCCAGCCCAATCGCCGCGGCGGCTTCACGCCGATCGACGGCCAGCTCTCGCTCACCTCGCTCGAGGCCGAACGCGACCGCTGGCAGCGGGCCCTGTCCCGCGTCGAGACCTGGCGGAGCGCGGGCTGGGAGAATGCCTCGTTTTCGCCGCCGAAGGACGCCGCCTCGACGGGCCTGATCGACCTGCCCGCGGACGGGAACGACGAGAAGTCAGCGCCGCTGCAGCCCGGCGCCCACGTGTTCGTCTTCGACATGGCGAAGCTCGAGGATGGCGGCCGGTATCTCGGTGAGTTCCGTGTCACCGACGTGAAGTACGACGAGGGCTCGAAACGCTGGACGCTCGCGGTGGGACACGCCACGACTCGCGACGCGTCCGACGAGGAGGTGCTCGCCGGTCGCCACGACGCCGTGGCCGTGTTCGAGGACCTGCCAGTCGATCGCTGGCTGGCGTTCTACCGCACCAAGGAGGCGGCGGAGGCCACGCCCCCCACGGCGGGCGTGATGCCCGAGCCGGTGAAGGCGCCGCTCGACCAGGTCGAGTCGACGCTCAAGCCGGATGGCGACGTGGGCCGGCTCGTCGATGCGTTCATCGAGAGCTTCAAGACCCACGAGGAGGTCGTACCCGAGGACGAGTGGGCGACGGTGACGGCCGGAGTGGAGCAGGGGACCGTGCTCCCAGGCACCTACTGGGGCGAGGTGGAGTTCACGGCACCACACACGTTCGCCCCCACCGCTGCCGGCGACGCGGAGCCGGAGGAGAGCGACGGCATCAAACGTGACTATGAAACAGGCGAGCTGGCCGAGCTCGACCTGGCGACGGCCCTCGATCTGCAGAAGGGGGGCACGGTCAGGCTCATCAAACTGATCCGCCGCCGGCCGCTCTCCGACGCATCGGCACGACTCAACGGCGCACCGATCGTGCCGGGGGCCGGCGGAGGGCAGGGAATCCGCGCCGACGGCCTCGCCAGCCTCACTGAACGACTGCGGGCCGAGGTGGCCGGCCTGGCGCGGGCCGAGCAGCAGCTGGAATCGTCGCTCCAGAACGCGAACACGGGCGTGACCCAGGCGAACGACGTCGCCGGCCAACTCCGCGACGACCTCGCGACGTGGAAACGGGATGTCGCGGAGGCCGCCCGGCTGGTGACGGCTTTCGAGCAGCAGCTCCGGCAGGCCACCGCGGCCCGCACCGACGCCGAGCGGCAGGTCGTGGACCTGGGCCGCGATCTCACGGCGATCGTCGCCCGCCTGACGGCCGAGATCGATCGGGTGGCGCCGCCCCCCACCCCCCGCTGACCGCCACGGCATCGACGGCGGCGCCGGGGCTCGGCTACAGTAATGGCCGCGAAACACACGTTCCGCGGCCCCCGCGCCGCGAGCCCCAGCGAGCCCTGCCATGCCGACCGCCGCCCCACACGACAACACCCACCGCCTTCGCAAGGCCGTGCACCACCACAGCGTCACCAGCAAGCGGGGCATGCTGGAGCGGCTGTTCACGCTCTGGTTCCGCGGCTTCGTCTACAACCAGATCTGGGAAGACCCGCGGGTGGATGCCCAGGCCCTCGGCCTCGGCCCGCATTCGAGCCTGCTCACGATCTCGAGCGGCGGATGCAATGTGCTCAACTATCTCGTTCACAAGCCGAAGCGAATCGTCGCCGTCGATCTCAATGCGAACCACATGGCGCTCACGCGGCTGAAGTTGGCCGCCGTGCAACATCTGCCCGACTACGAGTCGTTTTACAACTTCTTCGGCCACGGCAAGCACGCCGACAACATCGCGAACTATCGAAAGTACATCCGACCGCACCTCGATCCGCTCACCATCGGCTTCTGGGAGTCGAGCGACTGGCCCGGGAAGAAGGTGGGGCCACATCGGATCAACTACTTCAGAACCGGCCTCTACGAGCGGGCCAAGCTCGGCCAGTTCTTTCGCGTCGTGCACGGTATTGCCCGCAAGATGCGGCGTGACCCGGCCCGGCTCCTGGCTGCCAAGACGCTCCAGGAGCAGGAGCGGATCTTCGAAGACACATTCGGCCCGCTGTTCGAGAACCGGCTGGTGCGGTGGATGGGCCGCCAGCCCGTCGCCGTCTACAGCCTCGGCATCCCCCCAAGCCAGCATGCGGCGATGCTCGAGGAGCAGGAGGGGGACGGCCAGAAGCTGTTCGACATGTACAAGGGGCGGGTGAAGCGGCTGGCCTGCGGCTTCCCGCTCGACGACAACTACTTCGCCTGGCAGGCCTTCGGCCGGCGGTACGACCACGAAGGCCGCAAGGCACTCCCTGACTACCTCAAGCGGGAGAACTACGAGACGGTGAAGGCGATGGCGGACCGTGTGGAAACGCACGTCGCCTCGCTCGCCGACCACCTCCGCACCGAGCAGCCGGGTGCCCTGAACGGCTTCATCCTGCTCGACAGCCAGGACTGGATGCCGCCGCACGTGATCGACGAACTCTGGGGCGAGATCGCCCGCGTCGGCGGCCCGGGCACGCGGGTGATCTTCCGCACGGCCGGCGAGAAGTCGCCGATCGAGGGTGCGCTCACGCCGGAACACATGGCCCGGTTCGAGTGCGACCAGAAGCGAGCACGGGAACTGCACCTCCAAGACCGCTCGGCGATCTACGGCATGTTCCACATCTACCAGCTGCGGGATGCCGCAGGCGGCGACTGAACCGTCCGGTTACGGCAGCAGGAAGACGAGGCCCGTGATCGTCGCGGCCTCGACCGCGAAGCCCCGCGGGCTGACCGGCACCGCCGGCACCGTCCAGGGGGCACAACTGCCAGGACGGTAGTAGCCGAGCGGGTAGACGCACTCCCAGGGCAGCTCCACGCCCATCTTGTAGGGAAGCACGGGCAGCGTCACGAAGAAGTGTGCCGCTGAGCAGAACGAGTCGGCCACGAAACCCCGGGAGTGGCCGTACCGCTCGAGCGTCCAATGCTCGAAGTAGAGCGGCTTGTGGCAGTAGCCGGCCGCCTTCCAGGTGAACATCGTCGAGGCGAACCGACGCTGCTGGAACGTCTCCCCCTCCAGCCGGCACTCGCACGGATAGTCGTTGCCCGCGCGGCCCCCCACGCGGATGTCGAGATTGATGTCGGCCAGGCGGTCAGCCCGAAGCCTGCCGAGAGCCTCGCGGCAGTCGCTGGCCTCGTCGCCACAGGTGTCGCTCGTCGTCGCAGCCTCGTCGCCGGCCACGGTATCGAGGAACGCGACGGGTTCGGCCTCGACCCTGCGCTCGTCCTCCCGTTCGATCGCCACCCGCTGCGTGGCCAGCAGATCGCCGAGATCCCCCGCCTGGGCAACGACGGCCAGCACCGCCGCCGCCACGGCCAGCGCTGCCGTGGCCAGATTGAGCCCGTCACTCGCCGGGCTTCGCGTGCTCCGCGGTGTAGTTCGGGGCTTCGTGCGTGATGGCGATGTCATGTGGATGGCTTTCGCGAACGGTGGCGGCTGTGACCTGGATGAACTGCGCATCTCGCCGAAGCTCGTCGATGGTCCGCGTGCCGCAGTAGCCCATGCCGGCCCTGAGGCCGCCCACGAGTTGATAGACGAACACGCTCAAGGGCCCCTTGAAGGGCACCCGACCCTCGACTCCCTCCGGCACGAGTTTGTCGCTGCCGCGTCCCGTAACCTTCTGCCGATAGCGTTCGCTCGATCCCTGAACCATCGCTCCCAGCGATCCCATGCCGCGGTAGGCCTTGAACGTGCGGCCCTGATAGAGGACCGTCTGTCCGGGGCTTTCCGCCACGCCCGCGAGCAGCCCGCCGATCATGCAGCAGTGGGCCCCCGCGGCGATCGCCTTGGTGATGTCTCCCGAGTAGCGAATGCCTCCGTCAGCGATCACCGGCACGCCGGCACCGGCCGCCTCCTGTGCCGCCTCCCAGACCGCCGTGATCTGGGGAACGCCGACACCGGAGATGACCCGTGTGGTACAGATCGACCCGGGACCGATCCCAACTTTGACTCCATCTGCGCCAGCCTTGATGAGATCGCGACACCCTTCCCGGGTTGCCACGTTTCCCGCAACCACCTCGATTGCCCAGCGTTTCTTGATTGCCGCAACGGTCTCGATCACATTCGACGAATGGCCGTGGGCGCTGTCCACCACGAGCATGTCCACCCCCTTGGCGATCAGGCTCTCGGCCCGCTCGTAGTCGAATACGCCCACGGCGGCCCCGACCCGCAGCCGCCCCTGCCGGTCTTTGCAGGCGTTGGGGAACCGCTTCATCATGTCGATGTCCTTGATCGTGATGAGCCCGGTGAGCAGCCCCTGCCCGTCGACGAGCAGGAGCTTCTCCACCTTGTTGGCCATCAGGATCTGCTCGGCCTCATCGAGCGAGACGGTGCCGGTGGCCGTGACGAGCCCCGACTTCGTCATGATCTCCGCGATCGGCGTCTCGCCGCTCTCCAGAAAGCGGAGGTCACGCCGCGTGATGATGCCCACGAGCCGACGGCCGTCGGACGTGATCGGCACGCCCGAGATGTTGTATTGATCCATCACCTCCCGGGCCCGCCCCACGGTGGCCGACGGGGGCAGCGTGACGGGATCCATGATGATCCCGTTGGCGCTCCGCTTGACCTTGTCGACCTCCTCGGCCTGCCGCTCGATCGAGAGGTTTTTGTGGATCACCCCCAGGCCGCCCTCCTGGGCCAGGGCGATCGCCATCTCGCTCTCCGTGACGGTATCCATCGGGGAGCTGACGATCGGGATGTTGAGTCGGATCCCCCGCGTGAGCTGCGTGCCGAGATCGACCTCCGACGGCACCACGGCCGAATACCGCGGCACGAGCAGGACGTCGTCGAAGGTGATGCCGGTGGCAACGATTTTGCCGTCCATGAGCAGGTGGTCCTCGCAGGGTGAAAGCGGGCGATTATGGGGCGGGGGGCCGCGATCGGGCAACGAGGGGCCGCGGCACGGCCCGCCGCCGCACGGCGCGCAAGCGTGTCCTAGGTTTATGGTGCCGAGCCCGGCGGTCCCCGCCGGCGGCCCTCATCGCCTCATCCCGAGTCCGCCACCATGCGTTCCCTCGACCTTCCCGCCCCCGCGCTCAAGGCCATCGGCCTGCCCGACGCCGTCGCCCGCCCCGACGAGAAAGACCTCGCCGCGCACCTCGCCCGCAACCGCTACGGCCGCTTCACGCTCACCGAGGCGATTCGTCCTGGCTGGCAGCTCGACGTGGTACCCCAGGCGGGCTACCGCCACGACGCCTACGTCGACCCCACGACCGGCGCCCGGCTGCCCGCCCTCGTGGCTGCCGTGTCGAGCGAGGAGCTGTTCGAAACGTTCATGGAGCTCCTCGAGCCGCTCGGCGACACCTGCGACGTGGTGATCGAGTCGTCACACGAGTCCGAGGCCGGCGTCGTGGAATCGACCCGCGAAGGGATCGAGCGGCTCGTGCTGGAAAGCCTGCTCTGGGACTTCGAAGACGTGCTCCTCCACGACGGCTGCGCAGGGATCGCCGTGATGCACCCGGAACTCTCGCTCGAGGTAATGCTGGACGAGCACAAACTGCTTGTGGTCTATGCCCAGGCGCGGCAGCCGTTCGAGCGGATCCTGAAGGGCAGGGGACTGGTGCGGGACGACCGCCTGCGGTTCATCTCGCAGGGCGAGCACATGCACACGTCGAGCACCCGCCACGCCCGCCGGTTCCAAGAGCTGGCCACCCGGCTCGGCACGTAGTCGGCTCGCTCGCGGTGTAGTCCAGATGCTCCGCATGCGGGCCACGGCGTGAACACCGAACGCCCTTTGATTCCTCCGCGAGCCGACCTCCTGCGGCGGGGGTCGGGGCTACCCACGCCCCATCGCCGGACGCTCGCTACGAACATCCTGTTCTTCGCTCGCTCGATGGCGGCTGCGCTCTCGGCATCCATGCCTTCGCTTGCCGCCAACGCCGGCTCCTGGGGCGTGGGCAACCCCTCCGAGTCTCTTGGTGGGCAGCCGTGACTTACGGCCTCGGCACCGGGAGCGACTCGATCGGGACCGGCGGGCCCGGAGCAATGACGGCGCCGGGCGGGAGCTGCTCGGCCGGAATCGGAGCGCCGTACACGGGTGCAGCCGGCTGCGCGGGGGCGGCCGGCATCCCTGCGGGGGGCGCGGCTCCGTCGGGCGGCTGGTAGTAGGGTTCGGCCTGCGGCAGCGGCGTCACGCCGAGTTTTGCGACCACCTTCGCGAGCATCTTCTGCTCGAGGAGTGGGTCACGGCCGATCGGGATCCAGCCGAGATTCGGGGTCGGGGCGGCGACGGGCCGTGGCTGGTCGCCCACCTGCTGGCCGAGCGTGGGGAGCGGCGTGCCGTAGCGGTACAGCGAATCGTCGTTGCGAAACGACGCGCCCCCCGTCGTGGCCCGCATCGGCCGCGGCATGTTCTCCAGTTCCTTGTTCACCACCGTCTCGATCCGCCAGCCGTTGGGATCGGGGATCAGCCGCATGGCGCAGGTCCGCCGGATCGACTGCAGCGTCGCATGCAGCCGCTCCTGAAAGCCGACCGAGTCGCCCCGCCACGGCTCCAGCAGCGTGGCCCCGGTCTGCGGGAACGTGTCGATCCGCCCCTCCGTCGGCACGCCGTTGGCGAACACGACCCGCTGCTCGGAGTGGACCTTGAAGTAGTCGTCGGCCACGTCGACCATCCGCGTCCAGACGAGTTCGGCATCGAGCGGCGGAATCACGACGGCGTTCCGCGGCGCCGGGGGCGGGCCAGCCACGGCGGGACCGGCAGGCCCGATGACGGCTCCCTCGGGAAGCGGCGTGAACGGATCGAGCGGCTGCCCCGGCGCAGGCAAGGGAGCCTGGCCGCGGGCTACGGCGGCCAGCGACGCGACCGCGATCAGAACGAGACAGGCAAGCCGCTGCATGACCACACCAGAACGAGGCATCCCGCCAGGACCGATCGGCCGGAGCGACGGGGATGGTCGTGAAATCCCCCCGACTGCTCAAGGGCAGTTCGGGCCGTGAAAGACGGACTCGCCTGACTACGGGTTGAACCTGCGAGGGGCTGCCCATGCCCCAGGAGCCGGCGTTTGCTGACCAGCGTAGGCAGGATGCCGAAGCGCAGTCAGCATCGAGCGAGCGAAGAACAGGATGTTCGTAGCGAGCGTCCGGCGACGGGGCATGGGCAGCCCTGAGCCCACGCTGGACGTTGCACGGAGAGAGCTTCGCCGGTCACGGCGTGACCGGGCCACGTGCAGCCCGTTGCGGAGCAACGGGCCTACGGGGGCGGACTGCGGTCACTCGTCGGTGACGCAGCCGCGGGAGGCGGGGGCGACGCAGCGGATGTACTTCGCGAGCATGCCCCGCGTGGCCTTCAGCGGCGGCGCCTTCCACTCGGCCTTGCGGCGGGCGAACTCCTCGGCCGGCATCTCGGCGTCGATCGTGGCCGCATCGGCATCGATCACCACCACGTCGCCGTCCCGCACGAGCGCGAGCGGCCCGCCTTCCTGCGCCTCCGGCACCACGTGCCCCACGATGAAGCCGTGCGAGCCGCCGGAGAACCGGCCGTCGGTGATCAGCGCCACGTCGGCACCGAGTCCGGCGCCCACGAGTGCCGACGTGGGCGTGAGCATCTCGGGCATGCCCGGGCCGCCCTTCGGCCCCTCGTAGCGGATGATCACGACGTCACCCCGCTTGATCGCCCCCTGCTCGAGGGCCGCGAGCATCAACTCCTCGCTGTCGAACACGCGGGCCGGGCCGCGGAACCGGGAGCCCTCCTTGCCGGTGATCTTCGCGACCGCCGAGTCGGGCGCGAGATTGCCGTGGAGGATCGTGATGTGGCCCGTCTTCTTGAGCGGGTTCTCGACCGGCTGAATGATCTTCTGTCCTGCCGCCAGCCCCTTGCTCGAGGCCAGGTTCTCGGCGAGCGTCTTGCCGGTGACGGTCATGCAGTCGCCGTCCATCAGGCCCTTGTCGAGCATGTACTTCATGAAGCCGCTCGTGCCGCCGATCGAGTGCAGGTCTTCCTGCACGAACTTGCCGCTCGGCTTGAGGTCGGCGAGGTAGGGGATCCGGCGGGCCACCTGCTGAAAGTCGGCCGGCGTCAGGTCCACATTCACTGCCCGCGCCATGGCGATCAGGTGCAGCACGGCGTTTGTCGAGCCACCGAGGGCCATGATCGTGACCATCGCGTTTTCGAAGGCCCGGCGGGTCATGATGTCGCGGGGCTTCAGGTCGAGTTCGAGCAGGCGGCGGACGGCAGCGCCGGCTCGCAGGCACTCCTCGGCCTTGGACGGATGCTCGGCGGGGATGGAGGCGCTGTCGGGCAGCGACATGCCCAGGGCCTCGATCGCGGTGGCCATCGTGTTGGCCGTGTACATGCCGCCGCAGGCGCCGGCGCCGGGGCAGGCGTGGCGGACGATGTCGCCACGGCGGGCGTCGTCGATCCGGCCGGCCACGTATTCGCCGTAGCACTGGAAGGCCGACACGATGTCGAGCACGGTGCCGTCGGCGAGATGCCCCGGCTTGATCGTGCCGCCATACACCATGAGGGCCGGACGGTTGAGCCGCCCCATCGCGATCAGGCAGCCCGGCATGTTCTTGTCGCAGCCCGGGATCGCGACCAGTCCGTCGTACCACTGGGCGTGCATCACCGTCTCGATCGAGTCGGCGATGATGTCGCGGGAGGGGAGCGAATAGCTCATCCCCTCGGTGCCCATCGAGATGCCGTCGCTCACGCCGATCGTGTTGAACCGCATCCCCACCATGCCGGCGGCCACGACTCCGTCACGGACCTTGGCCGCGAGCGTGTTGAGGTGCATGTTGCAGGTGTTGCCCTCGTACCACATGGCGGCGATGCCCACCTGCGGCTTGTCGAGGTCGGCCGACTGGAGGCCGGTGCCGAGCAGCATGGCCTGGGAGGCGCCCTGCGAGCGGGGCTGGGTGATCCGCGAGCTGTATCGATTGAGCACGGGGCTGGTCATGGAGGGCGTTCCATCGGAAAAGGGCTTCGGCGTTCGGACGCGAGGATAGTATGCTTCCCGCGGCAGGAAAAGCCGCCGTCTTCAGCGCAGGCCATGCGTCCGCAATTCATCTACTTCGATCTCGGCAACGTGCTGTTCGCCTTCGACCGCGAACGGGCGTTTCGGCAGATGGCGGCGGTCTGCGGCGCGACCGAGCAGGCGGTCGAACAGGCCGTGATGGGTTCGGGCCTGCAGGAGGCCCTCGAGACCGGCCGGATCGACTGGGGTGCCGCCCACGCCGCATTTTCCCGCCAAACGGGCACGACGAGCGACCCGGCCGCCCTCGCCGCGGCCGCCAGCGACATGTTCACGCTGCGGGTCGAGATGCTGCCGGTGCTCGCGGCCATCGAACGGACGGGCTGCCCCACCGGCCTGCTGTCCAACACCTGCGGCGTCCACTGGCAGCACCTCCTCGACGCCGGCTACGCGATCCTCCCCGGCCGCTTCGTCCGCCAGATTGTGAGCTACGAGGCGGGCGTCATGAAGCCCGACGCCGGCATCTACGCGGTGGCGACCGCCGCCGCCGCCGTGCCCGCGCACGGGATTTTCTTCTGCGATGACCTGCCGCAGCATGTGACGGCCGCCCGCGCCGCCGGCTGGGACGCCGAGCTCTTCACGTCGGCGTCGGACCTGATCGACCAGCTCGCCGCCCGCGGGCTCAACCTGTCGCTCTAAGCCGGCGGCTGGGTACGATAGAACCCGACGCCATGAGCGATACCCCGCCCACGATCGCCCAGTTTCTCGAGACCGTCCGCAAGAGCGGCCTGCTCGACGCTGCGCGGCTCGCCGAGGCGACGCTCGCGTGGCCCGACCGCTCCCTGCCGCTCCCCGACGAACTCGTGCAGTCGCTCATCGACGCCGAGTTGCTCACGAAATGGCAGACCGATCAGCTGCGAAAGGGCCGCCACAAGGGCTTCGTCTTGGGCAAGTACCGGCTGCTGCGGCTGCTCGGGGCGGGAGGCATGAGCAGCGTCTATCTCGGCGAGCACACCGCGCTGCACAGCAAGGCGGCGATCAAAGTGCTCCCGATCAAGCGGGTCGATCAGAGCTCCTACCTTGCCCGCTTCGAGCGGGAGGCCCAGGCCTCGGCACGGTTGAGCCACCCCAACATCGTGCGAGCCTTCGACCTCGACACGTCGGGCTCGATCCACTTCATCGCGATGGAATATGTCGACGGCATCGACCTTTATGCGAAGGTGAAGCAGGACGGGCCGCTGCCGCTGCGGCAGGCGGTGGACTTCATCCGGCAGGCGGCGCTCGGTCTGCAGCACGCCCACGAGGAGGGGCTCGTGCACCGGGACATCAAGCCCGCGAACCTGATTCTCGACGGCCGCGGCACCGTGAAGATCCTCGACCTCGGACTCGCATTCGCCAAGGGGGAAGACGACGCATCGCTGACGCAGGAGCACGGTGAAAAGGTGCTCGGCACGGCCGACTACCTGTCGCCCGAGCAGGCCAAGGACAGCCACAAGGCCGACGCTCGCTCCGACATCTATTCCCTCGGCTGCACGTTCCACTACCTGCTCACCGGGCGGCCGCCGTTCGCCAAGGGCACGCTCGCCGAGCGGATTCAGGCCCATCTCCGCACCCCGCCGCCGAACCTGCTCGACGAGCGGCCCGACACGCCTCCGGCACTCGTCGAGTTGTTTTTCCGGATGATGGAGAAGCACCCGGACGCACGGCCGCAGGAGGCCGGGGACGTGGCGGCGACGCTCGCGGCGTGGCTCGCGGCCAACGAGGCGTCGGGCCCGCAGGGCAGGGTGGAGGCCCCTCGTCGACCGCCCCCGCGGCGGGCGCCGGGCAGTGGCGTTGCCGGCGGTCGTGGACCGGGAGGCTCTGGCATCGCGGCGGCCCCTCGCCCTCCAAGCAACGCCCCGCGCACGCCAGGGGGATCCGGTGTCGGCGGCTCCGGTCCGCTGGCCATGCCACCGCCGCAGCCCATTCGGAAGGCCGGCTCCGCCCCGCCCCGCTCGGGACCGGTGAGCGGCATCCACCTCGACACGGGGGGCGGCGCGCATGCGGCGAAGCCGGCGGCCGGCCACGCCCATCCGCAGAAGCCGGCCTTCGCTCCCCTCGGCCTGCCGCTCGCCGCCTGGATCGCCGTCGCCGCCGGCCTGCTCCTCGCTGCCTACCTGGGCTGGCAGGTGATGAGCGGCGGCGCAAAGAGGGGGAAATCGAAAAAGAACGACGAAAAATCTGTTGCTGCTGCCAAGGCGACCAACGACGACGTCGAGGCAGACGATGTCGCAGGGAAGGATGTCAAGCCCGACCATTCGAAGGAGAAGGACAAACCCAAGCCGCCGCCTCCGCCCGATGACGACGGCCCGCTCGCCCAGGCTGTCAAGACTCCGTCAGCGGGGCCGACTGCCGATGCAGCGACGGAGCCCGCGGCCGCCGCACCGTAGGCCCGTTGCTCCGCAACGGGCTGATTTCCTGCCTGTCACGGAGTGACGGGCCTACTGGCAATTTCCCACGGGCCGGCGGCGAGCGTGTCGATCGCGGCACGGTGCGTGAGGTCGTAGTCGAGCGGCGTGAGCGTGACGGCGCCGGCCGCAAGTGCGGTGACGTCGGACTCCAGCGCCGAAGGGGGCGGGGGCGGATCGTTCGTCGCCCAGTAGTAGGCCCGGCCCCGCGGGTCGGTCCGCCGCTCGAAGGCCTCCCCGTAGCGGGCCACGCTCATCGGCACGACCCGCAGTTCGGGGACACCGCGGAGCGACCGCGTGGGGATATTGATGTTGAAGAGGCTTCCCTTGGCGGGCTTCCGGGCGAGCAGGCCGCGGATCACGTCGAGGCCGATCTCGGCCGCCCGGGCGTAGTCGGCATGCTCGTTCCATTCGAGCGACACGGCGATGCTCGTGATGCCGAAGAACGCCCCTTCGACCGCGGCGGCCACGGTGCCCGAGTAGAGCACGTTGATCCCCGCGTTGAGGCCGCTGTTGATCCCGCTGATGACCAGATCGGGCCGCCGCGGACAGAACTCCGAGATCCCGAGCTTGACCGCGTCGGCCGGACTGCCGTCCACGGCCCAGCCGCGGCACCGGTCACCGTCGAACACCTCCTTGGCCGTCAGTGGCGTCAGGAACGTGATCGCATGCCCCACGCCGCTCTGCTCGGTGGAGGGTGCGACGACCTGCACGTCGCCCAGCTGGGCGAGGGCTTTTTCCAGGGCGGCGAGCCCAGGGGCGAAGATCCCGTCGTCGTTGGTGAGCATGATGAGCATGGGCGGGAATATACCGTATACTGGCGGGCTTTTCCGACCCGTCCCGCCTGCCCCACACGCCGATGACGCCCCGCCCACAGACCGCCTCTCCGCCGGCCGCACGCCAGTCATCCCAGCCCCCAGCCCAGGCACCGATGAGCCCGCAGCAGTCCGAGCGCGTCATCGTGCTCGACTTCGGGTCGCAATATGCCCAGCTGATCGCCCGCCGCGTGCGTGAGCAGCATGTCTATTGCGAGATCGTGCGGCACGACATCACGGCCGCCCGGATCCGTGAACTCGCCCCCAGGGGGATCATTCTCTCCGGCGGACCGTCGAGCGTGTACGAGGCTGGCGCCCCGCGCTGCGATCCGGCGCTGTTCCGGCTCGGCATCCCGGTGCTCGGCATCTGCTATGGCATGCAGCTCGCGTGCGACGCGCTCGGCGGCAAGGTCGGCCAGGCGAATGCCCGGGAGTATGGCCGGGCCCACTGCGACGTGCTCGAGTCGGACGTGCTGTTCGCGGGCGTGCCGGCCCGCACCGAGGTCTGGATGAGCCACGGCGATCAGGTCGATGGCGTGTCGGCCGACTTCTTTCCGCTCGCACGCACGGCCACCTGCCCGCTGGCGGCCGTCCGCCATCGGGAGCTTCCCGTATTTGGCCTGCAGTTCCACCCGGAGGTGACGCACACCCCGGCCGGCGGCACGATTCTCGCCAACTTCTTGAAGCATGCCTGCGGCTGCACCGGCTCCTGGCGGCTCGAAGACTTCGCCGCCTCGATGATCGTGTCCCTGCGGGAGCGGATCGGTTCCGACCGCGTGATCTGCGGCCTGTCGGGGGGTGTCGATTCGGCGGTGGTGGCCGCGCTCCTCTCGCGGGCCATCGGTGACCAGCTCTCCTGCATCCTGGTGGACAACGGCCTGCTGCGGAAGAACGAGGCCGCGGCGGTGATCGAGGAGTTCACGACCCACTTCAAGAGCGACCTGCACGTGGTGCCCGCCGAGGGGCGGTTTCTCGACGTGCTGGCCGGCATCTCGGAGCCGCAGGAGAAGCGAAAGCGGATCGGCAAGGCCTTCATCGAGTGCTTCTCCGACGAGGCGGCGAAGATCCGCGGCGCGCGGTTCCTCGCCCAGGGCACGCTCTATCCCGACGTCATCGAGAGCGGCGCCGCGGCCGACGGCCCGGCGGCCACGATCAAGCTCCACCACAACGTCGGCGGCCTGCCCGACGACCTGCAGTTCGAATTGGTCGAACCGCTCCGCGACCTGTTCAAGGACGAGGTGCGGCAACTGGGCCTGCAGCTCGGGTTGCCCGAGCGGATCGTCTGGCGGCACCCGTTCCCGGGGCCGGGCCTGGCCGTTCGCTGCATCGGGGAGGTGACGAAGCCGCGACTCGACCGGCTCCGCGAGGCCGACGCCATCGTGCTGGAGGAGCTGGAGCGGGCCGGCCTGATGCGGAAGGTATCGCAGGGCTTCGCCGTGCTCCTGCCCGTGCAGAGCGTGGGCGTGATGGGCGACGCCCGCACCTATGACGACGTGCTCGCCGTGCGGGCCGTGGAAACGGAGGACTTCATGACCGCCGACTGGAGCCATCTGCCCTACGAGGTGCTGGCCAGAATCTCGACCCGCGTGATCAACGAGGTGCGGGGAATCAATCGGGTCGTCTACGACATCTCCTCCAAGCCCCCCGCTACGATCGAGTGGGAGTAGGGCATCCTCTCGGAGGTCGGGGCCATGCACGTCGCGATCATCGAAGACGATCCGGTCATCGCCAAGTCGGTCCGCAAGGCCGTCACCGAGGCCGGCCATCAGTGCACCTGGGTGGCTGACGGCGAGACCGCCATCCGCGAGCAGACGCTGCTCGCGAGCGACGTGACGGTGCTCGACCTGATGCTGCCCAAGGCGGGCGGCCTCGACGTGCTCCGCGACGCCCGCGCCGCCGGCGTTCGCACTCCCGTGATCGTGCTCACGGCCCGCGGCACCGTCCCCGACAAACTGGAGGGCTTCGACGCCGGCGCCGACGACTACCTCGTGAAGCCGTTCGCCGTGGACGAACTGCTCGCCCGGGTCGCGGCCCTGCATCGCAGGGCCGCCCACAAGCCGGCCATGGAGATCACGGCCGGCCCGCTTCACTTGAGCCTCGTGACGAAGCGGCTCACGCTCGACGGCCGCTCCATCGATCTGACGCCCACCGAGTTCAGCCTCCTCGAACTGCTCATGCGGTTCAATGGCCAGGTGGTCACCCGCGCCATGCTCTGCGAGCACGTGTGGGGATTCGACTGGGACGGGCCGACGAACGTGATCGAGGTGCATGTGAACCGGCTCCGAGGCAAGCTCGACCGCGACCGCGAGGTCTCGTTCATCCGCACGATCCGGGGGCGTGGTTATGCCCTGGCTGCCGCTTGACCGGATCCCCTGGGCGACCCTGCGCCTGCGGCTGACGGCATGGAACACGCTCGTCGTTCTCGTGATGACGCTGGCGTCGCTCCAGGCGGCCCGCTTCGCCGCCCGGGCCACGCTCTACGCCGACGCCGACGCCGAACTACGGGCCGCGGTACAGGAGGTGGTGCTCGCCCTGCGCGACCTTTCACCAGACATCGATGCCGTTGTCGCAGAGATCAGCCGCAAGGCTGAGAGCCACGAGCAGCGGGGCTGGTTCGTGCAGATCCTCGAAGAAAATGGCACGACGCTCTGGAAGAGCGATCATTGCCCGACAGAAGTTGCGACCTTCCCGCCGAGCAACCTCGACCAGGAGGAGAACATCGTCCAGGTGGGGCCTTATCGGTACGTACGGCTCCGCGTGGCCCGCGCAGGCGAGCCGACTTATCACGTGCGCGTGGGAACCTACACCACGGGGCTCGACGCGAGCCTTGCATCGCTTCTCCGGCTGCTGCTGGCCGTGGGGGCGGTGCTCTGCCTGGTGACGCCCCTGGCCGGATGGTGGCTGGCCCGCCGGGCGACGCAGCCGGTCGCGGCCATGCTCCGCACGGCCGGCAAGCTGAAGCCGACGCGGCTGGGCGACCGGCTCCCGGTGCGGGGCAGCGGTGACGAGCTCGACACGCTCGCGAACACGATCAACCGACTGCTCGACCAGGTGGCGGCCCACGTCGACCGCCAGGAGCAGTTCGTCGCCGACGCGGCCCACGAACTCCGCGGTCCACTGGCAGCCGTGCGGAGCGCGATCGAGGTGGCCATCTCGCATGACCGCAGCGTCGATGAATACCGCGAGACCCTGGCCGAGGTCCTTGACGAGGCCTGCGGCCTCTCGAAACTGGCCAACGACCTGCTCACGCTGGCGGAAGCGTGCGACGACTCCCGCCCGCGGCCGACGGAGCGTGTGGATCTGGCCGCGATCGCACGGCAATCGGTGGCGATGTTCACTGCCGCCGCCGAGGAACGCGGGCTGTCGATCGACCTGACTACGTCCGGCACGACCATCGTGGCAGGCGATGCTCCGCAGCTTCGGCAGGTGCTCGGCAACCTGCTCGACAACGCGATTCGATTCACGCCCCCCGGCGGCCACCTGCAGTTGGCCGTGGGGGCCGATGCCCCGACGGACACCGTCACCCTGACCGTCGCCGATACGGGGATCGGTATCGCGGCCGCGCATCTCGGCCATGTGTTCGACCGGTTCTACAAGGTCGATGCCGCGAGATCCCATGATGACGACGGCCGGAGCGGGGGACTGGGGCTGCCGATCTGCAAAGCCATCGTCGAGCGGCACGGGGGGGCGATCGCGGTCGCGAGCCAGCCCGGCTCCGGAACGACCGTCACGGTTCGACTCCCTCCAGCGGCAGCGCCCGCGGTGGCCGCAACGGCGGTGTCGGCCCGTCACTCCACGTAGGCCTGTCACTCCGTGACGGGCTTTGCCTCTTTACCGGTCACGGCGCGACCGGCCACCGGCCTACGCAGGCTGCCCAGCCCCCCGAAGCAGCGACAATGGCTGCAAAATCGGCAAGGTCCGCGGGCTGCACTCATCCCGGGTGAGAAACCCTGACGATTAAAACGATTGTTGGTCCCTGCAAAGGCGTCCGAAGATGCGCAGTCGTGACATTCATGCAGGTTGGGCAGTCCGCGGGATCGCCGCCTGTATCTCCGCAGCGCTGACGGCTGTCGGCCTGCCGGCTGCCGTCGTGCGGGCGGCCGATGTCAGCCCGTTCCTGGTCGTGGCCGACGAGTCCGACGGCGGCGGGATCGACCTGCCGAGCCCCGCAGCGTCGTTCGGCTCGCTCTCCGAGGTATCAGAAGCAGTCGAGGCCGATCGCCGTCGGATCGCAGCCCTCGAGGCTCGCATCGATGAGCTGCAAAAAGCCGCCGCCGAGCCGCTGCCGGCACCTGAGCCCGCCGCGGCCACGAACGAAGGCGAGAAAAAGGACACGGCGAAGAACGATGGCGGGGGCAAGGACGCTGTGAAGAAGGAAGCCAACGCCAAGCAGCCGGAGCCCTACGAGATCGGATCTGACAAGGCCTTCAAGGACAAATGGGCCGATGGCTTCCAGGCCGAGTCGAACAACAAGGACTTTCGCGTGAAGATCGGCGGCCGCACACAGGTGGATGCGGTGGCCTTCACCAAGGAGCAGCAGCTGGATCAGCCGCCCAACGAAGGGGGCCTCGATCCCGAGCTCTCCGACACCGTGGCCTTCCGCCGCGCTCGGCTTCGCGTCGAAGGCCGGATGTACGAGTTCTACGACTGGGCCTGCGAGTACGACTTCGTCAACCAGATCAACGTCAACAACGAGGTCTACCCGACGGAGCGAGACTCTGGGCCGCTCACTGCCGTCACCGATCTCTGGCTGCAGATCCGTGAGGTGCCGATCCTGGGCATCGTCCGCGTCGGCAACCAGAAGGATCCCTACGGCTACGAACATCTCACGAGCAGCCGCTGGCTCAACTTCATGGAACGGTCGTTCGCCCAGGACGCCTTCGAAGGCCCATTCAACAACGGCTTTCTGCCCGGCATCCAGATCCTCAACTCCACAGAAGACGGCACCGTCGGCTGGCAGGTGGGCGAGTTCAAGAACACGTCCAACCCGTTCGGTTTCAGTAACTCCACCGGCGGCAGCATGACCGTCGGTCGGCTGGTCTATCTGCCCGTATTCGAGGACGAGGGCCGCAAACTACTCCACCTTGCCGTCTCGGGCCGGACGATGGAGCCGCGGAAGCAGTACACGTCGTTCGACCGCACCACAGGCCTGCCGATCGGCGACCCGATCACGGCCGTGCGGTTTCGCAGCCGCGGCAGCATTCGCAATGGCCCGCCGGGGCCGCTCAACTCGATCTATGCCGACACGGGCCTGCTCGAGGGGGACTGGCAAAACATGATCGGCCTCGAGTTCGTGGGCAACAACGGCCCGTGGTCATTCCAGTCGGAATACTTCGGCTCCTGGCTCTACAACGCGACGACCACGAGCGCCGGCCCGCTCGTCACCAACGGCTACCAGCCAAAGCCCGGCACATCGATCGGCACGGTCTACTTCCAGAGCGCCTACGCAGAGGTGCTCTACTTCCTGACGGGCGAGAGCCGCACCTATTCGAAGCTCGAATACCGATTCGACCGTCCGGTCCCCAACAACAACTTCTACGCCATTCGCCACCGCAATACGGGCCGGTGGCCGAGCCTGAGCGAGGGAGCCTGGCAGGTGGGCCTGCGATACAACTGGCTATGCCTCGACGACGGCGAGGTGAACGGCGGCGTGCTCAACGGCGTGACGCTCGGACTCAACTGGCTCCTGAACCCCAACGCCCGGGTCTACTTCAACTACGACGCCACCCACCGCGACTTCGCCAGCACACCCTGGAAGAAGGATTCCATGGGCGCCGTCGTGCCCAGTCCGAGCTACGACGGCAGCGGCTGGATTCACGGCTTCGGCACCCGGCTTGCCTTCGACTTTTAGCCGCTGCTCACCACGCCATCCGGAGACCATTCGCCATGACAA
>Ga0315906_10000243_pt1 | contig 91434 bp, 85 predicted proteins | sample LakEriMetagenome_4_FD_203526 | JGI IMG/M metagenome (GOLD analysis project Ga0315906, IMG submission 203526) | Freshwater fungal communities from buoy surface, Lake Erie, Ohio, United States - Buoy 2 MA122 | ecosystem: Environmental > Aquatic > Freshwater > Lake > Lake biofilm | place: USA...
TTGTTTATTGCTCGTATTTTATCTGGTATAACTGGTGCGAGTATAACAACAGCTTCTGCTTACATTGCGGACATTAGTACACCTGAAAAACGCGCACAGAATTTTGGAATGATTGGTGCGGCCTTTGGCTTAGGCTTTATTATTGGTCCCTTTATTGGAGGAGTACTAGGTCAGTACGGTGATCGAATCCCATTTTTGTTTGCAGCAGGACTGACATTGGTTAACTGGTTATATGGCATGTTTATTTTGCCTGAATCATTACCTGCAGATAAGCGAAGAAAATTTGAATGGAGCAAGGCCAATCCAGTCGGTTCACTCTTGCATCTCAAAAAATACCCAGCAGTAGCCGGATTGATCATTTCACTTACACTTATATATATAGGTGCACATGCCGTGCAAAGTACCTGGAGTTATTATACGATGGAGAAGTTCAAATGGAATTCTGCGATGGTAGGGTATTCATTGGCTTTTGTCGGTTTGATGATTGCCATTGTGCAAGGGGGCTTGATCAGGGTAGTCATTCCAAAATTGGGACAATCAAAATCTTTGTTTACTGGTTTAGTGATGTACACAATTGGTATGGTATGTTTTGCTTTTGCAGGTTCTACGGCGTTTATGTTTGCCTCTTGCTTTGTGTATTGTTTGGGTGGAATTGCTGGTCCCGCTTTACAAGGGATCATTTCTTCCCACGTACCATCCAATGAGCAGGGAGAACTTCAGGGGGCATTGACCAGCTTGATGAGTGCTACTTCCATTGTTGGTCCTCCGCTCATGACCAATCTTTTCTCGTTTTTCAGTCAGACTGGTGGGCAGGTCTATTTCCCCGGTGCGCCATTCATTGCAGGAGCGATTTTCTTTCTGATCAGCACGATTATCACCTTCAGAAGCCTCCAGGCAGAGAAAAAGACGGTCCCTTTTTGAGAAAATTGTTGTTAAAATGTGCAAAAAATCGTCATTTCTTGCCCATTTAACTTGCAAATCAAATTAATAAGGCTAGCTTTGTGGAGTAATTTGAGTTAAGTACAGTATTTAGTAAGTGAAAGTATTTTCTGCTAAGCAGTTCTGCTAATAGTAAGTCTTCTTTACGTCTGTGTTTCTCTCATCCTTTTTTAATTTTTTATTTTTTTGAAATGAACATTTATGTTTCAAATTTGAGCTTCAACGTACAGGATGAAGACTTGAAAGAATTCTTTGCTGAGTATGGCGAAGTAACATCAGCAAAGGTTATCACAGACAAATTCACTGGACGTAGCCGTGGTTTCGGTTTCGTTGAAATGTCTGACGATGCAGCTGCTCAGAAAGCAATCCAGGAATTGGATGGTGCTACTGTAGAAGGCCGCGCGATCAAAGTAAGCGAGGCGAAGCCTCGTGAAGCACGCCCTAGCAATGGTGGCGGTGGCGGTGGTCGTCGCAACTTCGGTGGCGGTGGCGGCGGTGGAAACCGTTGGTAATTGCATCTATTACCATATTGAAAAGGGACTTCGGTCCCTTTTTTTATTGCCCTTCCTTAAGCCATTGTATCTTTGCCAAAAGAAAAGTCATGAGTATTGTAACCGATTTCAATGAATACCGCGAACGCATGAATGATGTCATCCTGGGCAATGGCAATCTGGTGATGAAGCGTTTATGGAACCTCGACACCAATACTTATCAGGAAGCGGCTTTGGATGTAAAGACAAAAGAGATGCTAGGGTTAGTGGCGAGCATGGTTTTGCGTTGTGACGACTGCATAAAGTATCATTTAGGAAAATGTCATGAACTGGAAATGACAACCGAACAGGTATATGAAGTGTTTGCTGTCGCGAACATTGTAGGGGGTACTATTGTAATACCTCATACAAGAAGAGCTGCTGAATATTGGGAAGCATTGCAGGCAGAAGAGAAGAAGGATTAATTTATTAATTTTAAGGGTATAAATTTTTTATATGAGTGAGACCATCCAGACAGATCATCCAGTGCTTACGGCCAAGGATTTTCAAACGGACCAGGAGGTAAGATGGTGTCCGGGTTGTGGTGATTATTCCATCCTGGCACAGGTGCAAAAAGTTATGCCAACATTGGGCATTCCAAGAGAGAATATTGTGATTGTTTCTGGTATTGGTTGCTCAAGCAGGTTTCCTTATTATATGGAGACTTATGGAATGCATTCGATTCACGGTAGGGCGACAGCCATTGCAAGTGGATTGAAGGCTACTCGTCCGGAATTGAGTGTTTGGATTGTAACTGGCGATGGTGATTCATTGAGCATTGGAGGTAACCACACCATCCATTTGCTGAGAAGAAATTTTGATGTGAATGTGATGTTGTTCAACAACCAGATTTATGGATTGACAAAGGGACAATATTCACCAACTTCAGAAGAACATAAAGTAACGAAGTCGACTCCCTTTGGAAGTTTAGATCATCCTTTCAATCCATTGGCTTTGGCCATGGGTGCTGATGCAACTTTCATTGCAAGGACTATGGATAGAGATCCCAAGCATTTACAAGAAATGTTGTTGCGCAGCAATGCGCACAAAGGTTCATCGTTCCTTGAAATTTATCAGAACTGCAACATCTTTAACGATGGTGCATTTGAAATATTTACAGAAAAAGGCAGCAAGCCCATGGAGACTTTGTTCCTTGAGCAAGGAAAACCATTGTTGTTTGGTGCAAACAAAGACAAGGGCATCAAGTTGGATGGATTCAAACCAGTGGTTGTTGATTTGAATGAAGGTAATAGTGCTGAAGATTGTTGGATTCACGACGAAAGAGATTTTTACAAAGCACAGATTTTGGTGCGCATGTTTGATGATCCAAGAATTGAAGGACATTTACCAAGACCGTTTGGTGTGTTCTATCAAACTGAAAGAGCTTGTTACGAAGATCAATTGCGATTGCAAATTGAAGATGTAATAGCAGCAAAAGGTAAAGGCGATCTCAACAAATTGTTGAGGGGTAATGAAACCTGGACCATCCATTAATCATGATACTTACTATCCATCCACAAGACCCGCAAGATCGTTTGATCAAAAAAGCGGTAGAAGTGTTGCGTGCGGGTGGAGTCATCATCTATCCAACGGATACCGTATATGGTTTTGGTTGTGATATCTTTCAGCCCAAAGCCATTGAAAGAATCGGCAGAATCAAAGGCATCGATCCACAAAAAGCAAACTTATCATTTGTCTGCAGCGATTTGTCTGACTTGAGCAAGTATGCAAAATCTATTTCCACACCACAGTACAGGTTTATCAAAAACCTGATACCTGGTCCTTTCACTTTTATTCTACCAGCAAGCAAGGAAGTGCCAAAAATTTTAAAGAGCAAAAAAGATACCATCGGTTTACGCGTTCCCGATCACAACATTACACATGCTATTGCTGCTGAGTTGGGTCATCCAATATTGAGTTCTTCTTTGCCAGGAGATATGGTGGAAGAGTATACCGATCCGGAATATATACACGACAAATTTGAGAAGCTAGTCGATTTGGTTATTGATGGAGGCATTGGTGGAATGGAATATTCTACGATTGTCGATATGACTGAAGAAGAACCAGTCGTGATTCGTCAGGGAATTGGAGTCATCAACTAAATCATCCAATCGAAATTATTCTTCAACAGGTTTTACAGTAAAGCTTAAGCGATGCAATGCACAACTGCCATGTTGCTGAATTGCAGCTCTGTGGTCGCGTGTTGGATATCCTTTGTTTTTTTCCCAGTTAAATAGAGGAAAGATTTTATGTTGTTCGAGCATAAAATCATCTCTGTATGTTTTAGCTAAAATGCTTGCAGCTGCGATAGAACAAAATTTCCCATCGCCCTTTATAATTGTACTATGCGGAATTTTTTTATAAGGTTTGAAGCGGTTCCCATCAATGATGATGAAGGCTGGTTTCTTTTTTAGTTGATCCAATGCCAGGTGCATCGCTTTGATGGATGCATTGAGGATATTGATCTTATCTATTTCTTCAGGATCAATTTTTGCTACCGCCCAGGCAATAGCATGCTGTTGAATTTCTTCACGCAATTGGTAACGGATTTTTTCTGTGATTTTTTTTGAATCGTTTAGTAGTGGGTTCTTGTAATTGGTGGGTAAGATGACAGCTGCTGCAAAAACCGGTCCCGCCAGGCATCCCCTGCCTGCTTCATCACATCCCGCTTCGGGAAACAATTCCTGGAAAAATGGTTTGAGCATCTCTTGCAAAGTAGCAAGAAAAATTCATCAAAAACGTGGCAACAACAGAATGCACAATACCTTTGCAGCATGAATCAAAATGCAGGTATAAAGAAGTCGAATGCAGTCGCCATTTGGTTATTGGTGGGAGTAGGCATGATTATTATACAGGTTCTTTTGGGGGGTATTACCCGTTTAACGGGGTCGGGACTTTCCATTACCGAATGGAAGCCTATTCTTGGGGCCGTTCCTCCAATGAATGAAGCCGACTGGCTAAAGGCATTTGAACAGTACAAGCAAATTGGTCAGTACAAGCATTTGAATTTTGAATTCACCTTATCTGATTTCAAATTCATTTATTTCTGGGAATGGTTTCACCGTGAGTGGGCGCGATTAATTGGTGTTGTATTCTTTATTCCCTTTGTTTGGTTCATCATCAAAAAGAAGATTGAAAAATGGATGATCAACCCAATGGTTATTTTGTTTTTGCTCGGAATACTTCAAGCACTTTTGGGATGGATCATGGTAGCAAGTGGATTGAATGATGAAAACTTATATGTTAATCATATCCGATTGGCTATACATTTTATTGCTGCATTGGGTTTATTGTGCTACACGCTTTGGTTTGCATTGATGTTGTTGGTCCCTAACGAAGAGCGAGTGCTTGCACCACAATTAAAAAAACAAACTAATTTTTTGATTGGACTGTTGGTGGTGCAATTGATTTTTGGTGCATTCATGGCAGGATTGAAGGCTGCTAACTTTGCAACCACCTGGCCTTTGATCAATGGAGAATTTGTACCATCGTCATTATCAAATGATACTTTGGCTTCATTTACACATGACCCCTTAGCTGTTCATTTTGTTCACCGCAATCTTGCTTATCTGCTTGCAGTATTGATATTCTTGTGGTACAGAAAAACCAAGCAATTACAGGGAGGAAATTATTTTTCTTCTTGGAGAAGTATTCCGTTTTTGTTGGTCGTGGTGCAGGTTGTGTTAGGGATCTTTACAGTATTATATGCAAACAACAGCACCGCGCTGCTTTGGTTGGGTGTAGCCCACCAGTTTACAGGCATGATGCTGTTGTTGTCTTTTGTAGGAGTAGCTTATTTAATAAAAAAGAAATAAACTTATTTCTTTAAACGTTTGAATACATAACGTGTGATGAAGATACCTACACCATCGTCTTTACCAGCGTCACTTTCAACTGCACTGTTTACAAAGGCAAGCTCCCATCCTTCTTCAGACATTGCGTTTAGTTTAGAGGTAACGACTGCATCATTAGCAACGATGTTTTGAAAACGAATTCCGCCGATGTTGTAAAAGTTTAGCAATTTGGTTTCATCAAAACCCTTTACGCGAATATCAGCACGGTCGGATGCATTTCTTGAATTTTCTTCTTCACTTCTGGTTGTAGTGAATTCTTTGTAATCTCTTGTTTCGTTGGAGGAGGTCATTCTTGATCTGCCCAATCCACTTGGAACAATCGACTCAACGGTGGTAACGATTCTGAATTCGTATTTCTGTGCAAAACTGCTGGAAGTAGCCATTATGCAAATCATTAATAAAACAAGGTTCTTTTTCATGTTTGTAGTTTTAGTATGACTAAGTTAGCAATGAAAATGAATCAATTGCTTTTTAGGAGAAACAAATATTATTAGTAGAGATCGGCTACTTACAGCGCATTAAAACTAATTTCATGACCTAGCATTTGCTTCAACTGAGAGGTAGTAATCCGTTGGACTGTTTCTGAGGCATCATTTTTAAACAGCAGCGCATGTGTAATTAGTTTGGTCCTGGTGTTATAGACTATTTTCCAAACGTAATTTGGTACAGCGACTCCCTTGCCAATGGTTTGTTTACCATAGATGGCACCTGCATAAATTTTGAGAATATCTTTCTGACTTTCTTTTCTGATGGTGGTTTCCCAACTTTTCCAAGAGCCCCTGTTGAGTTTGGGATGTTGTGGGATGCAGTTGTAAAATGAAAAGGTGCATTTTTCTTTATCGCAATCAAATGCAAAATCTTCTGCATTCACTAAGTGGCCTTTATCGTATCCACTTTTGAGATAGTCGCTTGCAGAGGCAGTTTTGAATTCTTTTTTAAAATTCATGCGCTCTCTTGAGCAGTCGCCACCCCCTTTATAGAGATAGTATACAACGTAGAGTGGTGCTTTTAATTGGTAAGAAAAGTAAGATGTATAGACATCCTTTTTGACTACTGTATCAATTCTTTGTGCAAAAGAATTTTGATAAAAAAACAGCAGTACAAAAAAGAAAATCTTTTTCATACTTGTTACCATTTCACAAGTGCACTGGCCCAGGTGAAGCCACTACCAAATGCTGCAAGACATACCAGGTCTCCTTCTTTCACCAACCCTTTTTCCCATGCTTCACAAAGTGCAATTGGAATAGAAGCAGCAGTTGTATTTCCATATTGCTGGATATTGTTATAGACCTGGTCATCTCTAAGTTTGAGGGTATGTTGTACAAACTGTGCAATGCGCAAGTTGGCCTGGTGTGGTATCAATAGGTTGATGTCGGCAGGGGTGAGGTTATTTTTGGTGAGGGCTTCCATGATGACTTCCGGAAACTTCACGACTGCTTTTTTGAATACAGCTGGTCCATCCATATAAGGGTAAATCTGGCCATCATCAATCATAGCGTGACTGAAAAACATTTGTGCAATTTCTGCATCATCAAAGCTGGCATATTTTTCTTCCTTCCAATGATTGGCATGTGTACCTGGATTGTACATTGCTAAGATTTCTGCACTTTCACCATCGCTGTGCAAATGCGTACTCAATACTCCCTGATCTGCTTTTTCTGTCGGTTGCAACACCACTGCACCTGCGCCATCCCCGAAAATCACACTCACATTTCTCCCCCTGGTGGTGAAGTCCAATCCAAATGAATGTTTCTCACTTCCAATCACCAGGATGTTTTTATACATCCCGGAGCGAATAAACTGATCAGCCACACTCAAGGCATACACAAAACCACTGCATTGGTTGCGGATATCAAGAGCTCCAATTTCTTTCATTTTCATCGCTCTTTGCACCAATACACCACAGCCTGGGAAATAATAATCCGGACTCAGTGTAGCAAAAATGATGAAGTCGATATCCTGAGGCGTTATTCCTGCACGTTCAATGGCAATCTTTGCAGCTTCCACACCCATGGTCGTTGTTGTCTCCTCTGTTCGGTGAGCATATCTTCTTTCTTTGATACCAGTTCTTTCCTGAATCCACTCGTCACTGGTCTCCATGTATTTTAATAAGTCATTATTTGTAACAACATTACTTGGGAGGTATTTGCCAATTCCGGCAATTTTAGATTGGGGCATAGCATCGATTATTGGTGAAAAATGGCCTGTTTTTGGCTGAAATCAAGCAAAAAACTACGCAAACATAAAAAAACTTGCTTTTCCACCCACATTTAGGATGTTAACTGGGATGGTTTTGCCGAATCCTTAACAGAAAAGGAGGACACAACCTTAATTTAACTTGCCTACCCGCCGAAAAAGCGGTAACTTTGCGGCCTCTAAACAAGATTATGAATATTAGGAACATCGCCATCATTGCCCACGTTGACCATGGAAAGACAACCTTGGTAGATAAGATTTTACATACTGCGAAGGTTTTCCGTGACAACCAGGAGACTGGTGATTTGATCATGGATAGTAATGACCTCGAAAAGGAAAGAGGAATCACCATCTTTAGTAAAAACGCATCGGTAACATACAAAGATGTGAAAATCAATGTGATAGACACTCCAGGCCACGCCGATTTTGGTGGGGAAGTGGAGCGTGTATTGAAAATGGCCGATGGTGTAATCCTTTTGGTGGATGCCTTTGAAGGTCCCATGCCCCAAACACGTTTTGTGTTGCAGAAGGCACTTCAATTGAACCTCCATCCGATAGTAGTTATTAATAAGGTAGATAAGCCAAACTGCCGTCCAGACGAAGTACATGATGCGGTATTTGAATTGTTTTTCAACTTGGACGCGACTGAAGAGCAGCTGAATTTCCCAACGTTTTACGGTTCGGGTAAGAATGGCTGGTTCAACGACAGCCTAACTCCGACAGAAGATATTATTCCTTTGATGGATGGCATCATCAAGTATGTGCCAGAACCAAAAACGGAAGAAGGTACTTTGCAATTGCAAATCACTTCACTTGATTACTCTTCATTCCTTGGTAGAATTGCCATTGGTAAAGTAGCAAGGAACACCATCAGGGAAAATCAGCCGATCTCTTTGATGATGACAGATGGCACCATCAAGAAGCAGCGTGTGAAAGAGTTGTATGTGTTTGAAGGAATGGGCAAGAGAAAAGTGACCGAAGTACATGCAGGTGATTTGTGTGCTGTTGTTGGTATTGAAGATTTTAATATTGGTGATACCATCGCAGATTTTGAAAATCCTGAAGCATTGCCGGTTATCCATGTGGATGAGCCAACAATGAGCATGTTGTTCAGCATCAACAACTCTCCCTTCTTTGGAAGAGATGGTAAGTTTGTAACGAGCCGTCACTTGCGTGATCGTTTGATGAAGGAGACCGAGAAGAATTTGGCTTTGCGTGTAAAAGAAACTGATTCAGCAGATAGTTTCCTTGTTTATGGTCGCGGTATCCTACACTTGGGTGTTTTGATCGAAACCATGAGAAGGGAAGGATATGAGTTGACCATTGGTCAGCCTCAGGTATTGGTAAAAGAAATTGATGGTAAGAAATGCGAGCCTTATGAAGTACTCGTTATTGATGTACCAGAAGAATATGCATCTAAGGCAATCGACTTGGTGAGCAGAAGAAAAGGTGAAATGACAGTGATGGAGACCAAGGGTGATATGCAACACATCGAATTTGAAATTCCGAGTCGTGGTTTGATTGGTCTTCGTACCAACATGCTGACCAACACCGCTGGTGAAGCTGTAATGGCACACCGTTTCAGTGAATACAAGCCTTGGAAAGGACCAATTCCTGGTAGAAACAATGGTGTATTGTTGTCAAAAGAAGGGGGTTCTACCACAGCCTATTCTTTGGATAAATTACAAGACCGTGGTTTCTTCTTTGTTGATCCAGGTGAAGAGGTGTACAAAGGAATGGTGATTGGCGAGAACAACAAACCTGGAGATTTGGTGGTCAATCCAAACGAAGGTAAAAAGCTCACCAACATGCGTGCGAGTGGTACCGATGGTGCTGCAAGTATTGCGCCAAAACGTTTAATGACGCTTGAAGAATGTATGGAATATATTCAGCACGATGAGTGCATTGAAGTAACTCCTAATTTCATCAGGATGCGTAAGTTGATCTTGGATGAGACAGAAAGAAACCGTCTTGCTAAACAAATGAAGTCGGAAGCTGTTTAATATACCATGAGAAGGATTGTTTACATCCTCATCTTCTTTTTTTCATTCACCTTTACCCAAGATGTGAAGGCGCAGTGCTCGATTTGTACAAAAACAGCACAGCAGTTAGGGCATAAACCTGCTAAGGGCTTGAACAGTGGAATCATTTACCTGATGATTGCACCTTTGGCCATTATTGGTTTTGTGAGTTACAGGTGGATCAAGGGAGGAGGAGCTGAACCCAATGCTTAATTGTTTATTCAACAACATCGTTTCATGAAAGCTGTCAATCATTTTTTTGTCGCTTTACTTTCTGTTTTGTTTTTTGCTTCTTGTACAGTCAACAATGTTACCGAAGATGAAAAGCTTGGTCGCTTTTTCGAAGAAAATAAGGTGACCGGAACCTTTGGTATGTTCGACAACAGCAGAGGGGATTTTACCATTTATGATTTAGAGCGTTTCAGAAAACCAGTATCCCCAGCACAAACTTTTAATATTTTTTCTACACTGATTGCCCTTCATACAGGAAGGCTTACGGATGATAGTACGACTGTAACAAGTGCTGATTCATCAGGAACAACTTTAAGTATATACAAAGCTTTCCGCAACAACTCAACTCCACATTTTCAAACCATTGCTCAATTGATTGGGAAAGACACTTTGAAATATTGGATGGATAGCGTGAAGTATGGCAATAAAAAAATTGGAAATGATATCAGCTCATTTTGGATGAATGATACGCTTACAATTTCACCTGATGAGCAGTTGGGATTGATCAAGCGTTTGTATTTCAAACAACATCCATTCAGGGCCAGTGTACAGGAACAAGTGAAGAAAATGATGTTGGTGGTCAACAATGCTCAGTATCAATTGGCTTATCAGCAAGGTAAACTTGTAAGAGGAAATAAGCAGCATGCGTGGCTGGTGGGCTGGATTGAAGAAAACCGACATGTATATCCATTTGTATTGAGTTTTGATGCGGCATTGGATGTAGATACCGATGCAATAGGTAAAAAGCTTTCAGAAGAAATTCTCAGAGACCTCGGCTTTTATAAGGGTATCATGTAACTTAGTAGAACATGCAACTTTATACCCCTTCCCTCAGCAGTTACAAACGACTTGAAACTTTAGAAGTCAAAATAGGTGATTTGCTTCTTGGTAATCATCATCCTATTCGCATTCAAACCATGACAACAACTGATACGATGGATACTATCGGCACAGTTGAGCAATCTATTCGTTGTATTGAAGCGGGTGCAGAGTTGGTGAGAATCACAGCTCCTTCAAAGAATGAAGCATTGAATCTTCAGAATATTAAGGATGAGTTAAGAAAGCGTGGTTACAATACACCGCTAGTTGCTGATATTCACTTTACACCTAATGCAGCTGAAATTGCAGCTAGAATAATTGAAAAGGTGAGAGTGAATCCGGGTAACTATGCTGATAAAAAGAAGTTTGATTTCATTGAATATACTGATGCTGCATATCATGAAGAGATTGAGCGTATTCGTGAACGTTTCACCCCACTTGTGAAAATTTGTAAGGAGTACGGTACGGCTATGCGTATTGGTACGAACCATGGATCATTGAGTGATCGTATCATGAGCAGGTATGGTGATAGCGCTATTGGAATGGTGGAGAGTGCAATGGAATTTTTGCGCATTGCACGCGATGAATCATATCACAACATTGTGTTGAGTATGAAATCGAGCAACCCGCAAGTGATGGTGCAGGCTTATCGTTTGCTGGTGCAAACGATGACCAATGAGTTTGGTGTTTGTTATCCTTTGCATCTTGGTGTAACGGAAGCAGGTGATGGTGAAGATGGAAGAATAAAATCTGCTATTGGAATTGGTACTTTATTAGAGGATGGTATTGGAGACACTGTTCGTGTTTCATTGACAGAAGATCCTGAATTTGAAATACCCGTTTGTAAGGATATAGTTAGTCGCTATAATAACCGTGTTGCTTCTGCACCGTTGCCTGCTATTGAAAAGTTGCCTTATTCTCCATTTGAATATGCACGCAGAAAATCAGTGGCTGTCGACAATATTGGTGGTAAGCAAGTGCCTGTGGTGGTTGCAGACTTAAGTAGTCTTGCAGAAATCACACCAACACATTTGCAAAGTATAGGATATACCTATGATGAACCAACCGACAAATGGAGCATAGGTGATGCAGCTGCAGATTATGTATATACGGGTAGCACACCCATTACATTTTCTCTGCCTGGTACCTTAAAAAATATTGTACAGGCTGCTGCGTGGCAACAAGGCAGTGAATCAGTTTTTCCGATTTTTGATATAGTAGATTTTGTTGGTGCTGCTGTTAAAAGTAATCGCATCAATTTTGTGATGTTGGATGCATACAGCGAAAATCATGAATCAGTATCATTGGATTTGATACAACAAGCTGCAAACGATAAGACTGTCGTTTTTTGTATCAGCAGTGAAAATACAAATGCGATGCAAAGTGTAAGACGGATGTTTGTTTCATTAGCAGATATGGGAATTACACAGCCTGTTATACTTGTAACAGATAGTAAGATGCAAACTCCAGATGAACATTTGATTCATTTTGCTACAGAGACAGGTGCTTTGTTGTTGGAAGGATTGGGTGATGGAATTTGTTTGGGATACAGAGGAGAAGTGAAATTAGAAAACCCGCAGGTGAAGGGAAGAACTTATTTACCTGTGAAGGATATTTATCAGTTCACCAACAATACTGCATTTAGTATACTACAAGCAACTAGAACGCGTATATCAAAAACAGAATACATCAGTTGTCCCAGTTGCGGCAGAACCTTATTTGATTTACAAGAAACGACTGCAAAAATTCGTTCTGTGACCAATCACTTGAAAGGCGTTAAGATTGCCATCATGGGATGCATTGTAAATGGTCCTGGTGAAATGGCGGATGCCGACTTTGGATATGTTGGAAGCGGTCCTGGTAAAATCACTTTATATCGCAGTAAGGAAGTCGTGAAGAAAAATGTAGACAGTGAAGTCGCTGTTGATGAACTCATCAACTTACTTAAAGAAAGTGGTGCGTGGGTTGAGCCTGCGTAATATATTCATCATTCTTCCTTCCATCGATTAATTTAGCATAACGCTTTATGTTATCCATCATCATCGTCAATTATCGTTCCTGGAAAAGATTGTCGGCTTGTCTGCACAGTATTGAGCAACAAGGCTTGCAAGATCTTGAGGTAATTGTCGTTGATAATTTTTCAAATGATGGACAAGGTGAATCTTTCGCTGCACAATTCCCCAATGTGAAATGGATCATGCAAAACATCAATGGTGGTTTTGCACAAGCATGCAACAAGGGTGCTGCACATGCAAATGGCAATTGGTTGTTGTTCCTCAATCCAGATACGATTTTGAATACGCCTATTTTGAATCCTTTGTTGGAAAAAGCAGAGCAACATTCCGATTGGAAATTAATCGGCATTCGTCAGCTGAATGATGCAGGCAAAGACACCCATCCTCATGGTGTTTTTTTAAAGTGGTGGAATGTGTGGCCGCCGTTCAGATCACTTGAGAGATTGATAAAAGGTCGTGAGTATTCGAAACATTATTTAAGCACAGCGCCGATTACCTTTCCTGATTGGATTTCAGGTGCATTTGTATTGATCAGGAAAAACGACTTCCAGGAATTAGGAGGTTGGGATGAAAGATTCTGGATGTATTATGAAGACATGGATTTGTCGAAACGCGCAGCCGACAAAGGATGGAAAAGAGTGATGTACAACGAATTGGTTTGTGTACATTCCCATGGAGGATCATCTAGAATCAATCATGAAATTAAAGCACTGACAAAATCGACTGTAATCAAATCCGCATCCATCTACATCAATAAATACATGACTGGTTTTGCCAGGTTAGTGGCACAAGCAACACTGTACAAAATCACCATTATCGATTTACTGCTTTCCGCACCTTTTTCAACGACCAAACGAAAAATGATTCGTTTGTTTTTGAAAGGCTAGATTATTTGATCACGCCCATCGACTTACCTACTTTCACAAAAGCAGCAATCGCTTTATCCAAGTGTTCTTTATCATGCGCAGCACTCAGTTGTACGCGAATCCTTGCTTTGCCTTTAGCAACCACAGGAAAGAAGAAGCCAATAACATAGATGCCTTCTTCTAATAGTTTAGCTGCCATTTCCTGGGCGACGGTCGCTTCGTAAAGCATGATGGGAACGATGGGATGCACACCAGGCTTGATGTCAAAACCGGCCTTGGTCATTTCTTCTCTGAAATAATTTGTGTTCCACTCTAGCTTATCTCTAAGTGCTGTAGTTTCACTCAATAAATCCAATACTGCAATGGAGCCACCGACTATACTTGGGGCTAATGTATTAGAGAAGAGATAAGGTCTACTTCTTTGGCGAAGCATTTCAATGACTTCTTTTCTTCCGCTGGTGAAACCACCTGATGCACCACCCAAGGCTTTGCCAAGGGTACCTGTAATGATATCAATTTTACCAACAACGCCACAATGTTCATGTGTACCCCTTCCGGTCTTACCGAGGAAGCCAGAAGAGTGACATTCGTCGATCATCACAGCAGCATCATATTTTTCAGCGAGTTCTACAATCTTATCCAGTTGCGCTATGGTTCCATCCATGCTGAATGAACCATCAGTAACGATAATTCTGTTGCGCTGAGCTTGTGCCTGTTGAAGTTGCAGTTCCAGATCAGCCATGTCGTTGTGCTTATAACGATAACGCTGTGCTTTACACAAGCGAACACCATCGATAATAGAAGCATGGTTCAGTTCATCAGAGATTATGGCATCTTCTTCATGGAAAAGAGGTTCGAATACGCCACCATTTGCATCGAAAGCAGCAGCATAGAGGATGGTATCTTCTGTCCCTAAGAATTTAGAAATCTTCGCTTCTAGTTCTTTGTGAATGTCCTGTGTACCACAAATGAAACGCACTGAGCTGAGTCCGAACCCACGCTCATCAATGTATTTTTTTGCTGCATCGATGATTTTGGGGTGAGACGACAATCCCAGGTAGTTGTTGGCGCATAAGTTAATTACTTCTTTTCCGCCTACTTGAATAACTGGGCCTTGGGGACTCTCAATGATTCTTTCTCTTTTGAAAAGACCGGCTTGCTGGATTTCAGCTAATTCTGAAGACAATCGGGTAATCAATGACTCATTCATGGTATGTAGAATAGGTTTAAGTATGCAGGAAAGTGATGCAATTTACAGCATTCGGGCGCTTCTTTTGTTTAGCGAAAACATACTTTTTCACACTTCCTTGTAACAAAAGCCTTGTAACTTCGTTGTATAGAATGATGAAAAAGCCACAGACTTATTACGCCATAGGAATATTTGCAATTACTGTCGTTTTAATAGCAGGGTTGCTGGCTTTACCCAAATCTTGGTCGGTTAGCCAACTCAATACAGTTAATTCTAAGGCGGTGACTGAAAAAACCGAAAAAATCAGTGCTGGAATGCCCCTTTGGCATGCAATTCCCAGATTTTTGTTTCGTCGTTATTGATTTTTAACCTCCTCTGTAACTTTTCTCCACGAACTTCGTCACATTATTGTATCCCTTACCAAAGCTAAATGACCGAAAGAGAATACAACAATTGTGTAAGTGCCCATGCTGATGGAGTTTACAGGTTCATCCTGAAAAACCTGCAGCATGAAGAAGATGCCCGTGATGTAGTACAATCAGCATTTGAAAAAATGTGGTTAAACAGGGAGCAGGTAAATGCTGTAACAGCAAAATCATATCTCTTTACTGTTGCCTATAATCAAATGATCGACCACATCAGAAAGAGTAAGCGAGTTGTGTTACAGGATGAATTTAGTGAGGCGTCAAAAATAGACAGTAGGGATTTCCCTTCTTTTAAAAAGGAATTAGAGAAAGCCCTGCAACAATTGGCACCTTTGCAAAAATCGCTGATACTTTTAAAGGACTATGAAGGGTACTCGTACGAGGAGATTGGTAAAATAACTTCCTTGAATGCAAGTCAGGTTAAAGTTTACTTGCACAGGGCGAGACTCCAACTTAAAGAAATAGTAGGCAAACTTGAAAATATTATTTAACGCATGATCAATTTATCAAATTACGAGGACTGGTTTTTGCTTTATGCCGACGGCGAATTGACCGTTGCAGAGCAGGAAGCTGTTTTGCAATTTGTTGAAGCGCATCCTGGTTTGAAAGAAGAGTTGGATTTATTGATGAGTATGAAATTTCAGCCAGAAACTGAGATCAAGCTAAATGATACATCAACAATCAAGGCTGAATATTTTAGTGAGCTTGAAACTAAATATTCTTTTGAGCCAGATTTGAATATTCAGTTTCCTGATAAGCAATCATTATACAAGAGAACAGCTACTCCGGTAATATCAATCTTCAGGTATGCTGCTGTTGCCGCAAGTACAATACTGACAGCTGGATTGATCTGGTGGTTTTCTGGTAATGCTTCAGTTGAACAATCTGTTGCGCAAACTGAAGTGAAAGCAGAAACAAAAACTATAGCTCCTTTGATTGAGTCGGTTGATGAAGAAGCAGCATTACAAAAATACACAACAAGTGAAATAAATGCTACTGCTGTAATAAAACGTCAACCTTTACCTACGAAAAATAAAGTGCAGTTGGTTTCTAATGTTGTTACTCAATTTGAAAATGATCTTCAAGCAGTAGAAGCGAGTCCGCAAATATTAGCTCCAGCTTATGTTGATAGGCCCAGATCCAATTTTACACAAGAAGCAATGAGTGCTGCAGAAGCAAGAATGATAAGTGAGCCATCTTTGTCAATTGCAGCTAAAGCAACACCAGCAATCAATACATCAATGATTATAGATGCTGAGATGAATAGTGAAAAACAAGTACCCGCCAGAGGGTTACTTAGAAAAATATCCAGAACCTTGCTGGGTGAAGAGAATGAAGAAGTAGACGGAAAAAAGTATGTACAGTTTGCGGTATTTCAAATACCCGTTAAGCAATAATTTTTTACAAATAAAAAAGGAATATGAAGAAGTTAGTATTGACAATGTCTCTCGGTGTTTTGATGTTGGGGTTAAATGCTCAAGATTCTACAAAGACAAAGCCGGGAACTACAGTTATAAAAATGGGAAATATAACAGTAGTAAAAGCTCCTGAAGATTCTTCAAGCAAGGTTGCTAAATCTCAAGATACTCTTCGCATCAATGATCAAGTTTTTATCATAGGAAACGGAGTTAGCAAAAGTCTTGATAAATTAATTGATCAGGGGTTTAAAGATGTTGATGTTAACAAGATTGGCTATACATTCAAGAATACATTTAAGAAAAAACCAAAGAAAATTTCAACCAATTGGTTTGTATTTGATATAGGATTTGCTGGGGTAAACGACCAGACCAATTATAGTTCAAGTGAGGCGCAAAACTTTTTGAGACCAGCGTCTTCTGTACCTAATAGAGCAGGTAATTATTCTTTGAGGACTACACGTGTATCCAATTTTAATCTTTGGTTTTTTATGCAAAGATTGAGTGTAGTGAAGAGTGTAGTGAATTTGAAATATGGATTAGGAATTGAGAGCAATAATTATTTCTACAAAACTGGTATTACCTACGTAGATGGTCCGGAAGTGTATACAACCGACAAGGGTAATATATTTTCAAAGAATAAACTAGTGGCCAACTACTTGACAGTTCCTTTGATGGTGAACATCAATACCAATCCAAGCAAGGGTAAAAAAGGATTTCAAATATCTGGTGGTATAAGTGGTGGTTATTTGATTGGAGCACGTCAAAAGCAGAAGAGTTCTTCAGGTATGGACAAGAACAAAACCGATTTCAATTTAGAGCAGTTTAAACTGGCTTATGTTGGTGAATTGGGATTAGGTCCAGTTAAGTTATATGGTTCTTACTCTATGACACCCTTGCATAAATATGGTTTAAATCAAATGCCTTACACTGTGGGTATTCGTTTCAGTAATTAATTGGGTTTGTATCCTTAACAACGGGAGGTGGTTTCATCTCCCGTTAGATATTTGATTTTTTAACTAACGAATTTTCTCAATCATTTGCATCAACCTGGCCTTTGGATCTGCACCATAGCTGTGGAATTTTGTTTTATTGAAGCTATATGGTTTCAGGCTTATAAGAGATTTCAGAAATTTTTTAATAGATATCTGAAGTCCTTCATGCATATCATTAATAGGTATTCTAAAGCCGAGTGCATAATTAGCAGCAATGTCAGGAAAATTCAAACCTGCGCGTGTTAGAGACCCAATCACAGAACCCCAGTATCGGCCATTGATTTCCAGGATATAAATTTTTTTCGTTCGATGGTCTCTTCTGATATCTATATTGGCAACACCATGCCAGTTGAACTTTCTCATTACTTTTCTTACTTCGCTGATCACTTCTTCATCTGGTCCAAAAGCAATGGTGTCGTGCGGACTAAAGTTTACTCCATAACGAACAGGAGATTCCTGTATGGTATGGCAAATTACTTCCCCATGTTCACAGAATACATTACAATTAATATCAGAACCGATTATAAATTGCTGTAAGATGTATTCTTTCTGGTAGAGTTTGTTTTTTTCGAAATAATTAAGAAGTGGATTAAGTGAATTAAACTTTTTTATACCCCAACCGAAACTACTCCTAGTGGGTTTGATAAGGACAGGAAACCCGACAGTACTTGTGAATTTGATAATATCTTCTTTTGAATTTATGCTTACATGGAGCGGCACAAGAACTTCCATTTTTTCTAACACACCGGCAAGCAGATTTTTATTAATAGCAATATTAAAATTCGCTGCTGATGTAACCCACTGACATTTGCAGTATTTCTCCAGTTCAGTTTTATTTTGTTCGATGAAAAGTACTTCTGACTCACCAACGGGCATCAAGACATCTATTTTGCGGGAAATAAGTAGATCAATAATTTCATTAAGGTTCCATGAATTATTTTTGACAAGTTCATAGCTGATTATAAGCTTAGAGAATTTTGCTGCGTTTTTAGAGTTGTTTGATAGATAATGGATGTTAAATGCAGAGTTTCTTAGGCAATAGAGAATATTCAAGGATAACTTGGAAGTGTTTCCAAACAGTAAAATATTCTTTTTGGCTTCTACAGTCATATAGAATTAGTGTATCAATTTTGATTTTAAGATACTGTAAGCAAGTAATAGTTGTTGCCTAAAATGATTTATAATACTACCTCCCTCCAGTCCAACTTCTCTGCGCATAAGTATATACCAGAAAGCAAGGCTTATGAGTGCCATCAAAATATTTCCCCATGCAGCACCATAAACTCCGATTTGTGTGTAGCATACATATAACACAATAACCCTTAATACAAAACTAATAGCTGTCATTTTGAAATGCAATGCTGATTTACCAATGCTGATCAGTGTTTGTCCAGATTGCACTTGCAGAATAATCAATAGAATTCTAAAAATATAGAGTTGTACAATGGGGACTGCTTCCAAGTAGGTTTCACTTGCCAAAAAAACTACAATCCATTTTGCAAATAATATCATTACTAGCACTGCTGGAATCATAACAACATACAATGATGCAGTCATTTTCTCTAGGTAGAATTTTGCTCTTGCAAGACCATCTTCCTGAACTGCTCTAGACATTTTTGGAAACAGTACTTCTGCTGCAGCAAAAAGGGGGATTTCTACAACACCAATTATTCTGGCGGCAATGCCATAGTGTGCGGCGATAGTAGGACTAAAATATTTCGCAGTCAGCATTTGATCAAAATTGCTTGAAAGTGTGCCGATAAGATTTCCTCCCCAGATATATTTTCCGAAAGAGATCAGTTTGCCCATCCATATTTTGGTTGCTGCAAATTTAAAACTCAGCGATTGATAATCTAAGCTAAACATGACTAGCGCAGCAGCGAGGCTACCTAATCCATAATGCAATACCACTTCATTCAAGTGTATTTTGTGTCCCTGAATAAAGTAAATACCAATTGCTAAAAAAAAGTAAGCATATTTAGTGAGGTAACCGTACAGCCCATTTTTGAAATTCATTTTTGCCCTTCTGGTAGCGTCATAGTGAGCAAAAAAGACCATCCCAATCATTCCAGGAATATACCAACTGATTGTTGTGGCAAAGTCTGATCCACTTTTTAGCAATACCCCAATGGGGTTGGCAAAAATGTAAAGCCCCGTCCAATAAATAATAGTAAGTAGAATATTTAGGGTCAGAGAGGACCATGAAATTGCTAAATGCTCTGCGTCATCATTGTTTGAAGCTGCAAATTGAATATGCGCTGTTTTAAGTAATGATGATTTTGTCATTTCAAAGAGGGTAGACACCACCAGAAAAATACTCCATACACCAAATTCATAGCGACTGAGCATGCGTGTAAGCATCATGAAGTTCAGTACACCAAATGCTGGACGGGCAAACCTTTGTAAGCCAGTAGCCATTAATGATACGAGCCAGTAACTGTCTCTTTTACCACTCATATCCTTCCCTTTGTGATCTCCAGTACAATGCCTGGATCAAGTAGTGTAGTTGTATCACCAAGACTTTCCAGTTCACCTTCTGCAATTTTTCTCAGAATACGGCGCATGATTTTGCCGCTTCTTGTTTTTGGTAATCCGTTGACCAATTGAATTTTATCAGGTTTAGCGATGGGTCCGATAATACGTGTGACTGTTGCGGTAATATCTTTTCTGATGAGTTCTTCCTCTCCGTGCAAGCCATTGTAAATAACATAAGCATAGATTCCTTGTCCCTTTACATCGTGCGGGTAACCAACGACTGCACTTTCAACAACACCTGCGTGCATATTGATTGCATTTTCTACTTCTGCGGTTCCAATACGATGTCCGCTTACATTTAGTACATCATCAACACGGCCTGTTATTCTATAAAATCCATTATCATCTCTGTATGCACCATCACCAGTGAAATATAAATTATCATAAGTGGCGAAATAATTTGTTCTGCATCTTTCATGATCACCGTATGTAGTTCTGATGGTGGATGGCCAGGCAGAGCGAATACAAAGATTTCCAGTTACATTATTTTCTTTGATTTCATTTCCTTTTTCATCAACGAGTAATGGTTCAACACCTGGCATGGGGAGTGTTGCAAAACTTGGTTTGGCGGGAGTTACACCTGCCAAGTTGCTAATCATCACACCACCGGTTTCAGTTTGCCACCAGGTGTCTACTATCGGGCATTTTTTCTTACCGATGTGTTCATCGTACCAATGCCATGCTTCTTCATTAATCGGTTCGCCGACAGTCCCGAGTATACGCAAAGAACTCAAGTCCTTCCCTTGTATTGGTCCCAACCCAAATGCCATCAAACTTCTGATGGCTGTTGGTGCCGTATACAAAATATTCACTTTGTATTTATCTACGATATCCCAAAAACGACCTGCATCAGGAAAAGTTGGAATGCCTTCAAACATGAGGGAAGTCGCGCCGGCACTAAGTGGTCCATATACAATATAAGAGTGCCCCGTAATCCAACCAATATCCGCTGTGCAGAAATGTATTTCTTCGGGCTGGTATTGAAATACATTCACAAAAGTATAGTTGGTATACAACATGTAACCTGCACAAGAATGCACTACACCTTTAGGTTTTCCTGTCGATCCGGATGTATACAAAATGAACAAGGGGTCTTCGGCTTCCATACTGACTGCCGGGAAAAATGATGTTTCTATTTTTTCAATTTCTTCTTGCCACCATACATCACGTCCTTTGATCATACTGACAGGTGTTTTGGTATGCATGTAAACAATTACACGTTTTACAAAGGGACAACTGATCAGTGCATCATCAATTACACTTTTTAGTGGAATGTCTTTTGGTCCGCGAAATGCGCCATCACAAGTGATTACAAATTCTGCTTGCGCATCCTGTAATCGATCTGAAATGCTTTGCGCGCTGAAGCCGCCAAATATAACAGAGTGTATTGCACCTATTCTTGCACAGGCAAGTACCGCGACAGCCAATTCGGGTATCATCCCCATGTAGATACAAACCCGGTCGCCTTTTTTTACACCATTGTTTTGCAATACATGGGCAAACTGATTGACCATCTCATGTAATTCAGCATAAGTGATTAATCGGTGTGCATCGTTTGGATTGTTCGGTTCCCAAATAATAGCAGGTTGATTTGCTTTATCAGCTAAATGTCTATCCAAACAATTTTCTGTGATATTCAGTTGTGCACCTTGAAACCATTTTACTGATGGTTCTTTGAAATTCCAGTCTACTATTTTTTCCCATGGCTTCTTCCACACAAAATGACTTGCAATTTCACTCCAAAAAGACGCAGGGTCTGTAATACTTTTTTTCCAGGCTTCCTGGTATTCTTCCAGGGATTTAATTTGATAGGAATAACTCATATGGTACACAATTACTTCTTTTGTAAGATAAAAAATATCGCGATGTTGATGAAGTATTTTATAAATTGACATTCAATTCTGCTATACGCTATCAATTATTGATAGTGTAAATGTTTTAAACGATGCATTCATGAAACCAACCACTACCGCAAATCCAATCCGGAAGGTCATTTTTGCTTCTTCTGTCGGCACCCTGATTGAATGGTATGATTTCTATATTTTCGGAAGTCTAGCTCCCATTATCGCTGCACAATTTTTTCCCAAAGGCAATCCAACAGCGGCTTTGCTTTCAACCCTCGCCACTTTTGCTGCAGGTTTTATTGTAAGACCCTTTGGTGCACTGGTTTTTGGAAGACTTGGCGATAAAGTGGGAAGAAAGTATACTTTCTTGCTCACCTTGGTGCTGATGGGGGGCTCAACATTTGCCATTGGGTTAGTCCCGGGCTATGAAACCATTGGTTTTGCAGCACCATTAATAGTTTTATTGCTGCGCTTGATTCAAGGTTTGGCGTTAGGTGGTGAATATGGAGGTGCGGCTACCTATGTAGCCGAACATTCGCCAAGCAATAAAAGAGGGTTTTATACCAGTTGGATCCAAACTACAGCTACGTTGGGGCTATTACTTTCTTTGGGGGTGATTTTGATTACCAGAAAGAGTCTGGCAGCAGATGAGGCAGCGTCTATTCGCGCTTTTGAAAACTGGGGATGGAGAATTCCTTTTTGGGTTTCTATCATTTTAGTAGGGATGAGCATTTACATCAGATTGAAAATGCATGAGTCGCCTTTGTTTTCAAAACTGAAAGCTGAAGGAAAGACATCGGTTAATCCAATCAAAGAGAGTTTGATGAAACGTTCCAACCTGAAAATGGTGTTGCTGGCTTTGTTTGGGGCAACAATGGGACAAGGAGTGGTTTGGTATACGGGTCAATTTTATGCGCAAACATTTTTAGAAAATGTATGTAAAATAGATTTTGAACAGACAAGAACAATTCTCATTTGGGCAATTGTGTTTGCGACACCTTTGTTCATTTTGTTTGGTGGTTGGAGTGATAAAGTAGGAAGAAAATGGATCATCATGGCTGGATTGTTATTGGCCGTTGTTGCATACAGGCCTATTTATCAGCAAATGCTGGAGCTCACAAAGATAGAAGGGGTGGTCATGGATGAGAGCAGGACAAAGATTGAAAGAGTAATTACGCCTACTGATGGCAAAGCGTATAGTTTACAATCGACTACCACCTATCATTATTTTCAAAATGGGATAACTGAAAAATTAGTGGGAACAGATACATTATATAATAACGGTATTGAAAAAGTACAAACACAGGTGAAATCTGCGCGGATTGTTCCAGACAATATTTATTGGTCGCTCGTCGCCCTCATCTTTGTTCAAATTGTTTTTGTAACAATGGTGTACGGACCAATTGCTGCCTTTTTAGTTGAAATTTTCCCAACAAAAATCAGGTATACCTCAATGAGTTTACCTTATCATCTCGGTAATGGTGTATTTGGTGGTATGACGCCATTTATAGCAGTCTTATTGGGGACCATCTATACGAATGATATATTGGTTGGGCTCTGGTATCCAATTGCTGTTGCTGCAGTGTGCTTGGTCATCGGCACTATTTATTTATCCAACCGAATTGATCCTGATGTAAATGATTAAATCAATTGTATGAATACCCTCAAAAAATATTTAGGCTTGTTGTGGATTGTAGTTGCAGTGGCTACTTATAGCATTTTGTTAAAAACAAGTATTGCGCAGATCAGCGCGAAGCCAACAGCAGATACCATTATTCAATGGAGTATATTTGCTATCATCTTTTTGCCCATTGCTTTTGGCATGGTTATTTTTGGATGGCTTGCCTGGAAGAATGCATATGAGCAACTTCCAGTTTCAAGTGATGAGGTGAAAGATTAAGAAAAACATATGTCCATTAAAGTTGATCATCTATTAAAGGTTTATGGTGTACAGAAAGCTGTCGATCACATCAGCTTCGAAGTAAAGCAAGGTGAGATTGTTGGCTTTCTTGGTCCCAATGGCGCAGGAAAATCAACCACCATGAAAATGATTACCGGCTATCTCCAGCCTGATGGCGGTAAGATTGAGGTTTGTGGAATTCCTGTAGAAGGCGAGGGATTATCTACCAAGAAGAAGATTGGTTATTTACCTGAGCTGAATCCTTTGTACCAGGATATGTATGTGTGGGAGTACCTGGAATTTGTTGCTGGTATGCATCAGGTTGCTTCACCAAAACAAAGAATTGAGGAGGTGATTCAATTAACGGGACTTACGCCTGAGGCCAATAAATTGATTGAGCAATTATCGAAGGGGTATAAACAAAGAGTAGGGTTAGCAGCCGCTTTGATTCACAATCCTGAGGTCTTGATTTTAGATGAACCGACTACTGGATTGGATCCCAATCAGATTATTGAAATCAGGGAAGTCATCCGCAAACTGGGAAAAGAAAAAACCATTTTATTTTCGACCCATATCCTACAGGAAGTTGAGGCTTTGTGCGATCGGGTAATTATCATTAACAAAGGGAAGATAGTAGCCAATGCAACCCTGAAGGAATTATTGGATTCTCCTTTGCCAGAAACGGCGAATATCGTTTCTTTGCAACCGCAAGCCAGAAGCCTTGAGTATGTATTTAGGGCATTGACTGGCTCAGCCAATTGATTGCCTGCTATACATTCAACAACCAACAAAACAACAATTATGAGTCTTATTGCCAACATTCATGCAAGACAGATCCTCGATAGCAGAGGAAACCCTACAGTAGAAGTAGATGTAATCACACAAAATGGTTTTTTAGGTAGGGCAGCAGTCCCATCTGGTGCATCAACCGGTAAACATGAAGCGGTAGAATTGCGTGATGGAGATAAAAAAGTATATGTCGGCAAAGGTGTATTGAAGGCGGTTGATAACATCAATAGCATCATTGCTAATAAACTCATTGGTGTTCCTGCAACTGAGCAGGCTTTGATCGACAGGATGTTGATTGAAATTGATGGTACTCCTAACAAAGCAAAGCTCGGCGCAAATGCAACCTTAGCGGTTTCTATGGCTGTTGCAAAGGCTGCTGCTCAAGAAAGCAATCTTAATTTGTACAGATACCTTGGTGGTGTAAATGCTGTGACCCTACCTGTTCCATTGATGAACATTTTAAATGGTGGTGTGCATGCGGATAATAAAATTGATTTTCAGGAATTCATGGTTGTTCCAACTGGCGCATCTTCATTCAGTGAAGGTTTGCGTTGGGGGGTTGAAATCTTCCATGCATTGAAAACAGTTTTAAAGAAAAAAGGATACAGCACCAACGTAGGTGATGAAGGTGGATTTGCTCCTGATATTCAGAGCAATGAAGAAGCGATCGAGACAGTACTTGAAGCAATTGAAGCAGCTGGCTACAAAGCAGGAAGTCAAGTTAATATTGCTATGGATGCAGCTGCTACAGAAATGTACAATGAAGCTGATAAAACTTATAAGTTCTATAAGAGTTCAGGTAAGGTAATCAGCTCTGATGAGATGGTTGCATACTGGACATCATGGGTTGATAAATATCCAATCATTTCTATTGAAGACGGTATGTCTGAAGACGATTGGGATGGCTGGAAGAAGTTGACAGAATCTGTTGGTAACAGATGTCAGTTGGTGGGTGATGATCTTTTTGTAACAAACGTGTTGCGTTTGCAAGAGGGTATCGATAAAGGAATCGCAAACAGTATTTTGGTGAAGGTGAACCAGATTGGTACCGTGACTGAAACCATTAATGCAGTTCGTCTTGCACAGACAAACGGTTATACTTCAATCATGAGTCACCGTAGTGGTGAGACAGAAGATACTACCATTGCAGATCTTGCTGTGGCATTGAATTGCGGTCAAATCAAGACTGGTTCTGCATCAAGAACAGATCGTTTGGCAAAATACAATCAGTTGATTCGTATTGAAGAGGAATTGGGTGTGAATGCAGTTTATCCCAACTTAGGATGAGAATAGTTATTGCTCCCGATAAGTTTAAAGGAAGTATAGATTCAATCTCCTTGTGCGCATTGTTGCACAAGGAGATTGTTGCATTATATCCTGATGCTGAAGTTTTGGAATTCCCATTATCTGATGGTGGTGATGGCTTTACGAAAATCGTACAGCATTATTTTCATACCCGAACAGTCGCCACACAAACTGTTGATCCATTAGGACGACCCATTGTTGCTAAGTATCAATTTGCAGAAGATACACTTACAGCTTACATTGAAATGGCTTCGGCCAGTGGCTTGGCTTTGTTAGCTGAAAAGGAATATGATGTGATGCGTTCATCTACTTATGGAACAGGTTTAATGATTCGTGATGCCATCAATAAAGGTGCCCAGCATATTGTATTGGGTATTGGCGGAAGTGCTACAAATGACGGGGGTATAGGAATGGCAGATGCATTGGGTTATATGTTTTTGGATAAGAATGAAGATCCCATAGAACCATGTGGCGAAAACCTCAGTCTTATCAATGAATTGGTTTTACCAGAAAGTGATTTATTGGAAGACATCCAGTTTACTGTCGCCTGCGATGTAAAAAGCACTTTTATTGGTGCTGAAGGTGCTGCTCATGTTTTTGCAAAGCAAAAAGGAGCTAGCGATGATGAAATTGATTTGCTTGAAGAAGGTTTAAAACATTTAGATGATGTTTTCATCAAATTTATGGGCAGATCAATAGCAGAGGAGCCCTTTGCTGGTGCTGGAGGTGGAATTGGTGGAGGTTGTGATATATTTTTAGGCGCAAGATTACTTTCAGGAATTGATTATTTCATTGAAGCAATTGAACTGGAAAAAACACTCGCTGAAGCAGATATCCTGATAACAGGCGAGGGCAGATTGGATGAATCAACCTTTCAGGGAAAAGTTATTTCACGACTTATTGAACTAGCAAGAAAGCATGGTGTAAAAGTGTATGCTATTTGTGGTGAAACCAATCTTCCTATCAAAGATTTAAATGCAATGGGTATTGATCGTATGACGACTTTAGTCGATTTTGCTCCTTCAAAGCAAGCAGCAATCACCAAACCAGGGGATTACCTGCCATCAGCTGTTGCTCAAGTAGTACGATAAAATTTTCGGATGATATTTGTAGGCGGGGCATGAAAATGCCCCGTTTTTTTTGAATTTTTTTTGTTGGTATTATAAAAGTCTATAAATTTGGTGGACTAATAACAAATGGTCACGTGGCCGAGGGGATAGGCAGAGGTCCACAAAACCTCCAATGGCGGTTCGACTCCGTCCGTGGCAACGAATAGGTCTCTGTTAGAGCAAGTACTCTTCTTTTGGGATAGGGGTTATCTGAGATTCAGATAACCTTTTCTTTTTGGTTCATCCATTTTTTCAATGGCATAGCGCAACATGGTACGTGGTATTTGTGTTGCGTATTGATCTAAAAATTTCTCAATTTTTTTTGCATCTTTTTTCCAGCCTTCACGTAACATCCAACCTGTTGCTTTATGCATAAGATCATGTTGGTGGTTAAGCATGATTTCACTGAGGTGTAAAATATCTGTTAGGTCTTGTTGTCTTCTGATGAAGTGCCATGTGGCAACGACTGCAATTCTGTTTTTCCAGAGTGATTTATCTGTTGCCAATTTATACAGTATGCTTCGGTCTTTGTCTTCAAGGTATTGTCCAACTACAATATGCGCAGAAATATCCACCAAATCCCAGTTGTTGATGCGTTCTGCCATTTTTAAATAGAGATCGTACCACTCTTTTTCTTTACCAGTCTTTCTTGCCTCATTGAATTTATTGCAAAGAATTATTACACCAGTGAGTCGCTCTTCGTGAAAAGGGGAATGAAGTAACTCCACAATTGTTTCTTTGCTGGTAGTAGCAGTGTGTTGTTTTGCTACTTTTCTTTGATCGGGTACTACTATTCCATGAAAGCGATCACCTTCACCATATTCTCCTTTTCCAGTCTTAAAAAAGCGTGGAAGAAATTCTGCTTTTTCTTTACTGGCATAACGCAGCAAATCTTTTACAATTGCTTTTTTATCACCCATGTTATGATGCTAACTTCTTTAATGCAACAACAAATTGATCAAGTTCATCAGTTGTTGTGTATACGTTTGGTGTAATTCTGCATCCATGTACATTAGCACCATCAATAGCAACGGTATATACACGATGTTCTTCGAGTAAACGTTTTGCAAGATCTCCGGGTTTAATTCCTTCTATACCTACATTCGCAATGCCGCATGCTCTGTGGCTTTCAACGGGTGTATTGATGATGATGCGTGGTACAGTTCTTACTTTGGAAGTCCAGTATTCTTGAATAAATCGCAAACGGCTTTCCTTTCTTTCGGCACCAATCATGTTGTAATAATCAATTGAATCTTCAATCGTAAGATCAGTATGCGAAGGGTGCGTACCTGTGTGACTAATCCTGAGCATTTTGTAAGGATCTTTTTCCCATCCAACGATGAGCGGGTGTATGCTTGGCATTTTTTCTTTTTTCACGTAGAGCAACCCAGCGCCAAGCGGCGTGCTTAACCATTTGTGTAAGGATGCACCATAATAATCGCAATTCAAATCAGGGATGTTGAATTTGAAATGCGCGACTGCATGAGCTCCATCCACACATACTTCTACACCTTTTGCATGTGCCATATCGCATATCTTTCGGATGGGAAGTATTTGTCCCGTTACATTGATCATATGCGAAACCAAAATCAATTTCGTTTTTGGCGTGATGGCATTTTCGTATAGCGCAACAATCTCTTCATCAGATTTCGGATGGTTCGGTACCGAAATCATTTTGTTGACAACACCATATCGATCACCTACATGTTTTAGCATTTCTATGATAGAGCCATAATCCTGTTCAGCCATGATGGTTTCATCGCCTTTTTCCCAATGTTTTCCTGCAATAACAATATCCAAGGATTCAGTCGTGTTTCTGGTAATAGCAACTTGGTCGGCCTCGCAACCAACTAGCGCAGCAAGTTTAGCGGTTACACGCTTTTTGTTTTCTACTGCGTTATTTCTCATGTAATAGGCACCTTGGTAATTGACTTCTCTAACATGCCCGATAAACTTTTCTAATAAAGGTTGAGGGATAAAATTGTAGTATCCGTTTTCCAGATTGATATAATCCGGTTTGAGCAAGTATTGTTTTCTTATTTCTTTCCAGAATTTTTCATCAGATGCCAAGGAATCACCAGTAACGCCGAGTTTAGTTTCAAATAATGCTGCAAGTGCATCCATTCCTAATGTTGCACCGATGCCAGTCATGGTGGCATTTTTAATGAAAGTTCTTTTGTTCATACTTCAATTTACACGAAAACAACTAAAATAAGTAGACTGACAATGAACATAGAAACTGCGCAATCTTAGAATTTTCCAATTCTTAACATTGAGTTCGTATAAGTAGCGCTGTATATAGGTTACCTTTACGCTGTAATGGTATTAATGTGTACTAAATACATCAATTATGTTGCAGAAAACATACTATAAAACAAAAGATTATTGCAAGGTGAAGTTCAGTTTTAAGCCTGAATTGGCTGAAACTGTGGAGATTCTGGGTTTGAATAGTGATTGGGAGAATTCAGTAATCATGAGTAAGAAGAAAGATGGCTTTTTTAATGCTGAAGTAAATCTTCCAAAGGACTCTAAGCATGAATTTAAATACCGCATTGATAGTACTATGTGGGTAAATGATCCTGAGGCTGACAGTGAAGTACCCAATTCATTTGGCGGAAGCAATAGCCTTGTGGTTATCTAATTCCTTATAGCAATTGATCCTGACTGAACTCAAATCGTCCAATAATCAGTTTACCTGGATAGACATTACAGGTCCCAGTCTGGATGACTTATCAGCCGTTGCCGAGAAATACGCCCTCAACCACCACAATCTTCAGGATTGTTTAGAGCCGGATCATCTTCCCAAGTTTGAGGAGGGCGATCCGTTTAACTTTATCATCCTACGTAAAGTGCTGGGGGAGAAGGACAAAGGAACTACCGTACATAGCCTGACGACTAAAATTGCTATTTTTTATGATGTGGACACAATTGTAACAATTCATCGGGTTCCACATCCTGATCTTTTTCCTGCATGTGAGCAGTTGATGCATGCTGGTAAAATCCTTTCGATTGATGGTTTTTTATTGAAGATCATTGCCAAGGTGCAGCAGAGTTTCTCGCATTTTGCAGCTGAACTCAATACTGAAATTGATGAAACGGAAACGCGATTGTTTATTAAAAAACAAGCGACTGAATCTATTGAAAACCTTTATCTGTTAAAACGAAGGGCTGGATTGTGTAAGAAACTCTTGTTGCTGACTGGAGAGGTTGTGAGTGCAGTGCAGCACCGACAGAAAAAGTCGAGCGAACTACAGGATATAAGGGACAGTCAAATCAAATTGCAGGTTTTTTATGAGCAATTGACAGAAGATGCATTGAACCTGGTTTCGATGTATATGTCCATTAGTGCAAATAAATCCAATGAGGTGATGAAGGTGTTGACCATTTTCTCAGCCTATTTCCTTCCACTTACATTTATCGTGGGGGTTTATGGAATGAATTTTGAATTTATGCCAGAGTTGGAATGGACTTTCGGTTATCCGTTGGTCATTGGACTGATGGTATTGGTTTTTATCCTCATCTATTCTTGGTTCAGGAGAAAAAAGTGGCTCTAATAGAGCATACTTCTTCACTACCCACTTTGTATTGAGCCATTGAAGCGTTAAATAACGCTTTCAAAGGCTTGTAAAATGACAATTTTTTCGGAAATTTGCATTCCCAATTGAAATCATTCAACCTATTCTCAAATATTTTGAAAAATGAGCAGTAAACCTTCAAGTCTTTTTGACAAAGTATGGGATGCGCATGTGGTCAGAAGCATCGCTGATGGTCCAGATGTATTTCTGATAGATCGGCATTTTATACATGAAGTAACCAGTCCCGTTGCTTTCCTTGGACTTAAAACAAGGAATCTAGGTGTGATGTTTCCCGACAGAACATTTGCAACAGCTGATCACAATACTCCCACTATCAACCAGCATTTGCCGGTAGCTGATCCTCTTTCAGCTAATCAGTTAAAAGCGTTGGAAGAAAATACCAGTAAGCATGGCATTTCTCATTGGGGCTTGAACAATCCAAAAAATGGAATTGTGCACGTTGTGGGTCCGGAGAATGGCATTACCCTTCCCGGTATGACCATCGTTTGTGGTGATTCACATACTTCCACCCATGGTGCATTTGGTTGTATCGCATTTGGTATTGGTACTTCAGAGGTGGAGATGGTTCTGTCTTCTCAATGCATCATGCAGCCGAAGCCGAAGAAAATGCGCATCAATGTTAATGGTGAATTGAGTAAGGGTGTAACACCAAAGGATGTGGTTCTGTATATCATTTCAAAACTGACAGCTGCTGGTGCAACTGGTTATTTTGTAGAGTATGCAGGTTCTGTTTTTGAGAACATGACCATGGAAGGAAGAATGACTGTTTGCAACATGAGCATTGAGATGGGTGCTCGTGGTGGTATGATTGCGCCGGATGAAACAACTTTCAATTATATCAAGGGAAGAGAAAAAGCACCTACAGGTGCAGCATGGGATGAGGCTTTAGCCTATTGGAAAACCTTGAAGACAGATGAAGGTGTGGTGTTTGATATAGAGTACAATTATGATGCAGCAGATATTGAACCGATGATTACTTATGGTACCAATCCAGGAATGGGAATTGGTATTTCCGAATTGATTCCTTCTGCTGAAGATATTGATGCAGGTAAAGCGAGTTTTGCAAAATCCCTTCACTACATGGGTTTCCATGAAAAAGAAGCCATGTTGGGAAAGCAAATCGATTATGTATTTATTGGTAGCTGTACCAATGGACGAATTGAAGATTTCAGGGCATTTGCATCGGTGGTGAAAGGAAGAAAAAAAGCGGATAATGTAACGGCTTGGATCGTTCCAGGTTCTCACAATGTAGAGAAGCAGATCAGAGACGAAGGTATTTATGATATTTTAGTTGATGCTGGTTTTGAATTGCGTCAGCCAGGTTGTTCTGCTTGTTTGGCAATGAACGACGATAAAATTCCTGCAGGTAAATATGCAGTGAGTACAAGTAACAGAAACTTTGAAGGCAGACAAGGTCCAGGTGCTAGAACCCTTTTGGCCAGTCCCCTTGTTGCCGCTGCAGCAGCAGTCACCGGAAAAGTAACAGACCCAAGAACATTGATCGCATAAAGAAAAGAAATGGCATACGATAAGTTTACAGTAGTACATAGCTCGGCAGTCCCGCTCCCTATTGAGAATGTGGACACAGACCAGATCATTCCTGCACGATTTTTGAAAGCAACCAAGAGAGAAGGTTTTGGCGACAATCTGTTTCGCGATTGGAGATACAACAATGATGATAGTCCAAAACAAGACTTTGTTTTAAACAATCCAATTTACAGTGGCACTATTCTTGTGGGTGGAAAAAATTTTGGTAGTGGAAGTTCTCGTGAGCATGCTGCCTGGGCGATTTATGATTATGGATTTCGTTGTGTGATTTCCAGTTTTTTTGCAGACATCTTCAAGAACAATTCGATGAACGTTGGCATTTTGCCGGTACAGGTATCGGACGCTTTTTTGAATAAAATATTTACTGCTATTGAAGCAGATCCCAAAGCAATGCTGGAAGTGAATTTGCCGGAACAAACCGTGACCATTGTTTCTACCGGAGAAAAAGAATCTTTCGACATCAATGGATACAAGAAACACAACCTCATCAATGGGTTTGACGATATTGATTATTTGCAGGCCATGAAAGATGAGATCATGGGATTTGCTGAAAAAAGTCGCTACTAGTAATTAAGCTTAGCGCAAACCCAACATGCCCAAGACAACCCGTTACATAGAAATCATGGACACCACTTTAAGGGATGGTGAACAAACCAGTGGAGTTTCATTTTCAGCAGCTGAAAAACTGACCATAGCACAGATTTTATTGACGGAGGTTAAAGTAGATCGAATTGAAATTGCATCTGCCCGTGTATCGGATGGTGAATTTGATGCAGTTAAAAAAATTACACGCTGGGCAAAGACCAAAGGGTTGTTGAAGAAGATAGAGGTATTGACATTTGTTGATGGAACGGTTTCTATTGACTGGATGACCAAAGCTGGTGCGAAAGTGATGAACCTGCTTACAAAAGGTTCTTTGAATCACCTGACCCATCAATTGAAAAAAACACCGGAACAACATTTTGCAGAGATTGCCAAAGTGATTGCATTGGCAAAGAAGAAGGGGATAGAGACCAATGTGTATTTGGAGGACTGGAGCAATGGCATGCGCAATTCGCCTGCATATGTATTTCAATATTTGGATTTTATTGTTACACAACCTGTAAAAAGAATCATGCTTCCTGATACCCTTGGTATTTTAGAACCACATGAAGTCGGCGTTTTCTTAAAGCAGATTGTTGAGAAATATCCCAAAGCTCATTTTGATTTTCATGGGCACAATGATTACGATTTAGGAACTGCCAATGTATTGGAAGCAGTAAAGGCAGGTGTGCATGGTATTCATCTTACCGTAAACGGAATGGGTGAGCGTGCAGGTAATGCACCATTGGCAAGTGCTGTTGCTGTATTGCACGATTTCTTGCCTCAGGTAAAAACAGGGATCGTTGAAAAATCTCTTTACCAGGTGAGTCGATTAGTAGAAACCTTTACAGGTTTTCGTATTCCAGACAATAAACCTGTTGTTGGAGAAAATGTATTTACACAGACTGCTGGTATACATGCAGATGGCGATAAGAAAAATAATCTTTATTATAACGACTTGATGCCAGAGCGATTTGCCAGACAACGCAAATATGCATTGGGTAAAACCAGTGGCAAGTCGAACATTGAAAACAATCTTGCGCAATTGGGTATTGAACTTTCAGATGCGGATTTGAAAAAAGTGACACAACGCATCATTGAACTGGGGGATAAAAAAGAAGTCGTTACACAAGAAGACCTTCCATATATATTATCAGATGTTTTGGATAGTAATACGATTGAAGAAAAAGTGAAGGTGATTAATTATGTATTAACGCATTCAAAAGACCTTAAGCCATCTGTGACTTTGCATATTAATATATACGGTGAGGCTTTTGAGGAATATGCACAGGGTGATGGTCAATATGATGCATTCATGAATGCATTGCGTACAATTTATAAAAAGAAAAAATTGCCATTGGCCGTGCTGACTGATTATGCAGTGAGAATTCCACCTGGAGGGAAAAGTGATGCACTTTGTGAAACCATCATCACTTGGGATTATAAAGGCCGAGAATTTAAAACAAGAGGACTGGATAGTGATCAGACAGTAGCGGCGATAAAAGCAACGCAGAAGATGTTGAATTTGATTTAGTAAAATCAGTTGACGGTTAACTGTTAACCGTTAACTGTTAACCGAAAACTGAAATAATGAACAAAAACATTCTAATCGTCCCGGGAGACGGTATTGGACAAGAAGTAACGGCAGTTGGAAAAAAAGTACTAGACAGGATTGCAGAAAAATTCGGTCATACATTTACATACGACGAAGCCTTGATTGGTCACGTTGCTATTGAGGCTACTGGATCTCCACTTCCTGATGAGACCCTTGCAAAAATGAAAGCCTCTGATGCAGTATTGTTTGGTGCTGTTGGTCATCCTAAATATGACAATGACCCGACTGCCAAAGTTAGACCAGAGCAGGGCTTGTTGAAAATGCGAAAGGAGTTGGGTTTGTACGCCAATCTTCGTCCCATTAAATTATTTGATGAATTACTTGGAGCCTCTAGTATCAAACCTGAAATACTTAAAGGCGCAGACATTCTTTTCTTCAGAGAATTGACTGGCGATATTTATTTTGGTGAGAAGGGCAGAAAGAATGATGGCGATACTGCTTATGACCTCGCAGAATACAGCAGACATGAAGTAGAGCGTATTGCAAGAAAAGCTTTCGATGCTGCAAGGACAAGAAGAAAAAAATTATGCTCTGTCGATAAAGCGAATGTATTAGAAACAAGCCGACTTTGGAGAGAGGTTGTCCAGAAAGTAGCATTGGAATATCCTGATGTTGAAGTAGAATATCAATTTGTAGATGCAACAGCGATGTTGTTGATCAAGGATCCAAAGAAATTCGACGTTGTTGTAACAGCTAACCTGTTTGGAGATATTCTTACAGACGAAGCTTCGCAGATTGCAGGTTCTATGGGTATGCTTGCTTCGGCATCCATTGGTGATGGCACTGGCGTTTATGAACCTATCCATGGTTCTGCACACGACATTACAGGCAAAGGTGTTGCAAATCCATTGGCTTCCATTCTTTCAGCGGCATTGTTATTAGATATTTCATTTGGTATGAAGGCTGAATCTGAAGCAGTGATTCAGGCAGTAGATGCTGTATTAAAGAGTGGTTATAGAACAAGAGATATTGCGGATGCGCATACTCCTGCAGATAAAATATTAGGCACTGACGCCATGGGCGAGCAGGTATTGTCTAAGCTCTGATTTTTTAGCTTAATTTTAAAGGAAGTAAATGATTCTCCATGAGAAAGCATCTCTTCCTTTTTTTATTTTTTGTAATTCCTGTTTATCTGGTTGCTCAAACTCCGAAAGTGGTTTTGGTAAAGGACAAGTTACATCCCCAGGTAAAGGTTTCGATTAATGGTAAGCATTTTACAAATTTTTTCTTTCCGGATACTATTGCAAAGCCTGTCCTTTATCCTATCAAAGCTCCTAATGGGACAATCATTACCAGGGGTTTTCCTGTGACACCTATTCCAGGAGAACCAACGGATCATCCACATCATCTTGGTCTTTGGATGAATTTCGGGGATGTAAATGGACTTGATTTTTGGAACAATTCTTTTGCAATTCCCGAAAACGAAAAACAGAAATATGGCACGATACGTTTTATCAAAATATTGGAGCAAAAGAATGGCGAGACTGGAAAACTAAGCTATGCTGCAAATTGGAATAATCCCACTGGAAACACTTTGCTGGAAGAAACCACAGCATTAGAATTCAAAGAAATCAATGGAGTTTGGGTGATTGACAGGACTACCACTTTATTGGCAAAAACAGCAGTGCAATTTAAAGACAACAAAGAAGGTTTATTGGGTTTGCGCATGGCACATGAGCTGCAAATTCCAACTATAGAAACTAAAAAATTTACAGATGCAAATGGTATTGAGACGGTAATCAAAGCAACAAGTGATTCTATTGCCAATGGAAACTACCTGAACAGTAACGGGTTAAAAGGGGATGCAGTGTGGGGAAAAAAAGCAAACTGGTGTATGGCTTACGGAAAGATCAAAAGTGATAGCATCAGCGTATTGATCTTAGATCATCCATACAATGAAAATTTCCCTACTCCATGGCATGCACGGGGTTATGGACTATTTGCAGCAAACCCTATGGGATCAAATGTTTTCAATCAAAAAAATCCTACCTATAATAAAGAATTGAAAAAAGGCGAATCGATTACATTTAAATTCAGAATTGCTATTGCTGCGGATAAAAAAATCTTATCTAACAAAACTATTCAACAACTAGAAACTGATTTCAGTAGTAGCAGCAAGAAGCTGATGTTTGTAGGATCTTATACCTGGAAAGGCAATCCTGGTATTCAAGTTTATCAATACGACAAGGCTTCTGGTAAATCTAATTTCGTTAGATCGATTAAAGCACCCAATGCTTCCTACATGGTTGTTACTCCTGAGCAAAAGTACGTTTACGTTTTGAGTGAAGAAGACCGCATAGGATCTGTAGCATCTTATGCAATTGATCAGTTAACTGGGAACCTGACTTTATTAAATAAGCAAAATATTTTAGGCGATGGTCCATGTTATGTGAGTTATCATGCTCCATCAAAAACAGTCTATACAGCAAACTATTCAAGTGGAAGCATTACTGTTTTCAAAACGAATGCTGACGGTTCTTTGCAGCCTGCAACACAGCATATTTTGTATAGTGGGTCAAGTATCAATAAAACTCGACAAGAAAAGTCGCATGCACATTGCGCAGTGGTGGGTCCAGATAATAAATATTTATACGTTAGTGATTTGGGGACAGATATCATTCATCGTCATTCCATTTTACAAGATGGTAGTCTATCAGATAAGTCAGTCGATTTTCAAGTGGAGCCTGGAAATGGTCCAAGACATATTGTATTCAATGCAAAAGGCACACATGCCTATTCAATCAATGAAATGAAGGGATCTGTCGATGTGTTTTCTGTTATACAAGGCAACTTGAAAAAAGTACAAACGCTGGTTGCGGATACAGTTCAAACAAAAGAAGACCATGGGAGTGGAGCAATACAACTATCTCCAGATGGTAAATGGTTGTTGGTTTCTAATCGTATTACCAGTAATCAGGTTGTGGTTTTTGCTGTGCAGCAAAATAGATTATTGGTTAAGAAGCATCATGTGGAGGTAACCAAGAAACCCAGGTTTTTCAGATTCGATGAATCAGGTAAATTTGTTTTGGTAGCTGGACAAGATTCCGATAAACTGCAAATATTTTCATTTAATACTCTTGATGGTAGAATGAAATTGCAATCTACATTAGATATTCCAGTACCTGTTAGTATTGAATTTATCAATTGATCTCGTTATGAAAAAAAATCTATTCTTTTTATTGTTTTGTTTGTTTACTCTTCAATTAAAATCACAAACTATGGATCCGGAAAAGCAGTTGCAACAAATGGGAATTGTATTGGGAGATGTTAAACCGCCAATCGCAAATTATGTAAAGGCTGTACAAACAGGCAATTTACTTTTTTTGTCAGGTCATATTCCTGATGAAGTCGCTGGTAAGAAAACGCGTGGCAAGGTTGGTTCTGCCCTAACTGTTGATGAAGGCAAAGAAGCTGCAAGGTTAACGGGTATAGCGTTGTTGACTACTTTGAAATCGTATGTAGGCGATTTGAATAAAGTGAAGCGTATCGTTAAAGTATTTGGTATGGTGAATGCTGATTCAACTTTTACTCAACACCCTGCAGTCATCAATGGATGTTCAGATTTTCTAGTTGCTGTTTTTGGTGATAAAGGCAGACATGCCCGATCTGCCGTCGGAATGGGGTCCTTACCGTTTGATGCATCAGTAGAAATTGAAATGATAGTCGAGTTAGAAAACTAATGGATCATTTTACACTCTCGAATAAATAAAATCCATAGGGTTCGATGATCAAGTGTTCATGGTCGTACCCAATGTTAAATTCTTTTTCGCTCCAGCAATCATATAACTTATTGGAAAAATTTCCATGTTCTTTGAAAGCATACCAAGTAAGGTAAGTAGTGGCATCACTGAAATTACAAATGCAATAGAGTTTTCTTTCTCCATCTGTACGCAAGTAACCAGCAACATGTATGTTATGTGGCGTTAACCAGGTAAGATTGCTATGATCTGCAACCACATTCATTTTTTTTCTGATGGCAATTAATTTTTGCATCGATGAAAACACTTTATTTTCAATTGTGTTTTCCAGGTCAACGCGATTATTTTTCTCCCAATTGATGATGGGTCGGTGCATCCATCTGTTATCATAACTCTTTCCTGGATCTTGTTGGTAGCTATAATCATTTGTATACCCAACTTCATCTCCATAGAAAAGAACAGGTAAGCCACCCAGGAAAATTGAATGTGCCTGCATCATGATGATTTTCTTGATTGCAGTTTCAATTTGTTCCTGGCTATTTTCATAAATACCTTTTTCAAGTCCGCATAAAGATGCCAATGATCCGCTGATCCTTGCATCACCAGTTTTTGGATTGGAAGAAAATAATGCTCCTCTTGCTGGGCTATCCCATAATGCACCTGAGTAATAATTTTTCAAATACTGGCGGTGCTCATAAGGATTCTTACCTGCATGTTCAATCATGTAATCATCATAACCCAGACCAATATCATCATGACATCTTGTATAAGTGATCCATGAAGTACCATAGGGCTTTTGTAATATTTCATGTTGTGCAGCGAGCATCACGCGAGTATCTCCAGTAGCGAGCATGTCCCACTGCAATGCCATATGTGTTGCATTGTAAGCGAAATCACATTCTTTGGCTGTGAAAGCACCAGCGCCAAAATATTTCATGATTTCTTTTGGTGCAACAATAGCTTCACCAAGCAGTGCCATACCAGGTGCAGCAACCATTACACATTGTTTAATTAATCTTAGTAGTGTATGTGCTTGTGGTAAATTCTGACTCGATGTGCCAGTTTGTTTCCAAATGAATGCTGGTGCATCAATGCGTAAAACATCTACACCTAGATTAGCATAAAACAAAATGTTGTCTATCATTTCTCTGAACACAATAGGATTGGTGTAGTTGAGATCCCATTGGTAGTTATGGAAGACAGTCATCACCCATTTATTGCATTCCTGATTAAATGTAAAATTGCCAGGTGAGCTTTCAGGAAAGATGTCGGGCATTTTTTCATCAAACTGATTGGGCAACCAACGGTTGTCGTACATGTAGAAATATTCCTGGTATTTAGGATCACCCGCCTTTGCTTTTTCCGCCCATTCATGTCGGTGAGAAGTATGGTTGAGTACAATATCCAGCATGAGGTACATGCCTTTATCCTGCATATTTTTTCTCAAGTGAATCAAGTCGTCCAGATTGCCAAAACGTTCGTCGACTTTCCTAAAATTAGAAACTGCATAGCCACCATCGCTTTCACCAGCGGGACTTTCAAAAATTGGCATGAGGTGAAGAAAATTCACACCTAGTTTTTCAAAATAGTCTAATTTTTCGGGCATCTGTTTCAAGCTTCCACAAAAGCGATCCACATAAAGGCTCATGCCCATCAGTTCATTACTCAGAAACCATTTACCTTGGTCTGCTTTTTCTTCATCTCGCTTTTTCAGATCTGCACCTCTATGTTGAAATGCTTTCGCCATGGTTACAATCAGCTCTTCAAATGAATGGTTCCCATTGTGGTGGGCACCATAAATTTCTCTGTAGAGATGTGCAATCGTATCTATTTCAGACATCAGTCTTGCATAGAAGAGATTGTCTTTTCCTTTTATGTCGATGTTTTGTTGTAAAAGGATTTGGGTTACCTGTTCATGTAGGTTTTGATCAAACGTCATCACTTCTTTTTTACGAATTCAAAATTTCATTGCTGAGGTGCTTAAAGGCTTCCATTGCACCCATGTATTCACAGGTTCTAGCACCTGCTTTGTTTGCTTTGCTAAAAATGTTTATCCAATTGTCTTGGTTCAGGTTTTTCAATTCAGATGAGTTAAGTATTGATAACTGATACAAGACTGCTCCCACGAATGCATCACCTGCTCCTGTTGTATCAACAGGTTGAATGGCAATAGATGGTATGATGGTTGTCGATTTTTCAAAGCCCAGTAATGTTCCTTCTTTACCCAAGGTAATTGCAAATACAGCTGATGTGCTATCAAAGAAACATTGTGCTGCTTCATCTATGGTCGACTTACCTGTAATCAGTAATGCTTCTTCATCACTTACTTTGAAGAAATCAGCTTGTTTGATGAACTCCCATGATCTGCTGATAAATTCAGGTTGGTTTTCACCAAATAAAAGTTGTCGGTAGTTGGGATCAAAACTGATGAATACATTTTCAGCTTTTACTTTTTCTAACAAATAAACATAGGTGGCTTGTAATGGTCCAGGTAAAAATGCAGTTGCCGATCCAAAATGTGCAATCCCAAAATCTGAAACATTAATTTTACTGATATCATCTTTACTCAGCATTCTATCCGCACCTCTGTTGAAATAAAAATCCCTTTCTCCATTTTCCATTAAGGATACAAAAGCAAAAGTGGTAAAGTTTTCTTTATCGGTTAAGACTTCTGTAGTATCAACTTTAAATGAATTCAAAACTTCTATCAGGTGCTTTCCAAAAGGGTCAGCTCCTACTTTAGTTGATACTGCAACCTGCCCACCCAATGCTGCAATTGCAGCAGCAACGTTCATCGGTGCCCCACCTGCTTTTTTTAAAAAATGATTTCCATCAGACAATACCATATTCTTATCTGTACAAATCATGTCAATCAGGGCCTCGCCAATGCAAAGAATTTTTTTCATATTAATGTGCAGAGAAATTGGTTGGTAAATCTGATGTAGGTTGAGATGCTTTGATTCTTAAGGTTGCCAATGCTGCAATGAAAAGTAATACACCTGCAAAGAGTATGGCTTTCCCTGAGTCATTGCCTAGAAAATTTTTCATGATGTATCCAAAAGTTACTGTTTGCAACAACATTGGAAGAACAATCAGCATATTAATGATACCCATGTAAACGCCATATCTTTCTTTTGGTATTTGGTTTACAACAAGCAGATAGGGCACGCCCATCATACTTGCCCATCCAATACCAAATCCACTGATGGCAACATAGAGCAATATTTTATTTTCAATAAATGGGAATGCAATAAAGCCAAGACTTGCTATAACGAGGCAAATGAAGTGAACCCACTTTGCACTGTATTTTTTTGCAAAGCCAACTAATGCGAAAGCCGAAGCAAAGGTGATGATGTTGTACCAGCCATTAACTGATCCTGCTAAGGCCACTGCTTGTCCGTATAACTCTTTATTTTCTGTCGTGGTATGAAAAACCGATTGTGCAATACTTTTAGAACTGTTTTGCCAATAACAGAACAACGCATACCATTGAAACAAATATACTAATGCCAATTGCCACATCACTTTTGGCATGTCTTTGATCGCGCTGAATACTTCAGTAAATGGGGTAAATATATTCAGTGGTTTGCTTTTGATTTCTTTCAACTCTTCTTCAGTTGGTGGAATTTCTGGAGTTGTTTTCATGCTCCACCAAACAGTTCCTATTGAACAAACCGATCCTAACATGAACGAAGCAAAAACCCAGGTCGGTAGTTTACCAGTATATCCAACTATAATCATTGGGAAAAGGAACAAAGAAAAATTTGCCAGTGTTTGTCCGAGCCCTGTAAAAAACGACTGTGCTAAAAATCCTGTAGGTTGTTGTTCACTAGCTAACTTATCTGCAATGAATGCTCTATAAGGTTCCATTGCAGTATTATTACCTGCATCGAGTATCCATAGCAATCCTGCTGCCATCCATAACTCAGAACTGAAAGGAAAAAGAAACAGTGCTAAGCTGCACATGATGGCACCAATAAAAAAATAGGGTTTTCTTCTGCCAAATTTTGGATGCCAGGTTTTGTCGCTCAGTGCGCCAATAATGGGTTGTACCAATAAGCCAGTCATTGGTCCTGCCAAATTCAACCACGGAATTTCATCTGGTTTGGCACCCAGGAAATCATAGATTGGGTTGACTGCACTTTGTTGCAGACCAAATGAATATTGAATGCCGAAGAAACCGACATTCATATTGATGATTTGTAGGAAAGAAAGTTTTGGCTTGGACATATGGCAGGTTAAGGTTGTCGATATCGCTTCAAACAAATTTAACAAAGCCAATGCGCAATGTTAAATTTAGTTGAAGGAGCGGAGGTGGAATTATCGACAACAAACGTTTGCAAAGCGATTAAGTTTCGCTCTGCAAACGTCCAGCTATCTGTCTGTACTTATTTGTACAATTGATTAAAGACTAATTTGAAGGTGCCATGTGTTTGAGCACGGAATGTAATTTCTGGTCCAAATGCGTAAAGTGTTCCTTTGCCGACTGAAGCAGAAAACGCAGCAACACCATCTTTCAAATAGGTTTGTCCCCATGCCCAACCACTTCTCAATGTCTTATCAGAAGCGAACCAGGCCAATGGTTTAATGGTGCCTTTTGTTTGTGCATCAGGGTTGATGGTGAAAACGGGACTATCATCAAAATACACATCAGCCAATTGTTTCATGCCCCATGCGGCCTTTGCATCCTTATCCATTGTCACTTGCATCAAACTTCCAGGGATATAAAATTTCTCATTGGGCAAATTTCTTTCGTTGCCATTTACAATTTCAGTCAGCGCACTGCGAACTGGAAGATTCAGGTGATAAGCAAGTGAGGTGCTTGTTCCAATTGTTACAATCTGTCCACCTTCTTCAAGGAAATTCTTTAAAGCTGGGATTGATTTTTCTTTTGTAAGGTTGCCAATTGTTTTTCTGAATTCTTCAGGAACATCTTCAGGTTTAGGCGACATAGATCTTGGTGCTCCAGTGAGAGGAGGCATTGCTCCTCCAACAAAAATGATAACATCATATTTGTTTTTCAAATTGCCTTTATCTATGTCCTGGGCATAGATTACTTCAGCATCAAAATGATATTGTTCCATGATCCAGCGCATCCATCCCGAAGGCATAGCACCTCCATAAGTATCCCATAGCGCAATTCTTGCTTTGGTTATTTGTTGTAGTGCTGCTGGTTTGCTTTCAACTCCAATTGCATCAGCGCCCAATTGTGCAGCGTTCTTGGTTATCCAGTCTTTAGACTTAGCATTCATTGGCACAAAAAACGATCCTTTGGTAGTGCGGTTTATTTCATCTGAAGTTCTGAAAACAGGGATATTGTTTTTCAACAACTCATTGACTGCTGTGAAACTATGGTTGTTCGCCGCATTCAGTAGATAACCTGCTTTTGCAGTTTCAGCTTTTACATGACCATTTAGCGGAATGAGTTCACCAATGGTTAATCTTTCAAATGGTCCCTTCACATCATTAAGTGATCTGTCGAAATCAACTCCCATTTGATAAGCGAGCGTCCATCCTGCTGCATCGTAAGGTGGAACGGGTGGACCACCTGGGTATTGAAAATCATTGGGATGGTCTTGAGGTTCGAACATATCAAGAATATGCGGACGAAATGACTGATCTGTTTTTACGATGTATGAACCTTTGGGATAAGATTTTCCTTCGTGTGTAAAATCTGCGTTTGCTTTGTGAATGATGATTCCAGTTCTGATCAATGCATTGATGAAGCGAGTTGCTGTTGCAAAATCAGCTTGATTCGCTGGAAGGATATAAGCTCTCGCGTCTCTTAGTACAGGATTTTTAAAAATACTATCGTAGTATTTTAAAGGAATCATCGTAGTATTTCTTCCCCAGCTTTCAGGGGTACTTGCATCTGTAGATGGCTTTGCTGGCAAGTCTTTTTTATACAATTCAGTGATGGCATCACTGCGTTTAGGATATTGCGTCCAGGTATCTGTTTTTCCTTTTTCAATTGAGTTTCTTCCCATCTTGTAGATGTTGTACAATAACTCATCGCGGTGTCTTGTTGCGTACATCAAAACAGCATAGTTGATGGAGATAGAGTAGTCGATTGAATTTCTAAAAAACCATCTTCTTGGCGTGATCGGATAAGGGTTTGCGCTGCTGGGAATTAAGCGCGAGGGCACAAGTGGAATATTCGAAGGTGTGGGGCTGCCTATGATTTCTGTAAGCAGACCTACCATATTATGGAAATAGGTTGTTGTTCTCAATCCGCCATTGTACCAGGTTGAATAGGGCGATCCTGCTCTTTGTGTGAAACCAGGTTTGCCTTCAGCATTAAGTCTGTTGATCATGGCTGCGCCGACTGCATCGAGGCTGGTCATCACCAATGGATCGTACACATAATTAAATGGATCACGGAAGGGAGGTCCAGCTACTACTGCACCGGGAGGTCCAGTTTGGTGGTGGTTGTACATGATTTGAGGAATCCATTCTACAAAAAGTTGACGCCCCATGTTCTGTGTTTCTTTGAGGTTGAGCATGTAGAAGTCGCGGTTATTATCATGTCCCGCATATTTCTCATACATTCTTGGCAGATAAGATGTAGTTCTTTTTGCTGTATCAGCATTTCTCATGTACCAGTCGGATACCAGTTCTTGTCCGTCTGGGTTTGCATGCACCATTAAAATGATGACATTATCCAAAATCATTTTTGTTTCATCATCGGTTCTGCTATTCAGTTGGTAAGCCAACTCAATCAATTGATGAGCACCTACTACTTCAGTTGCATGCAATCCACCATCAATCCAAACAACGGCTTTACCTTGTGCCGAAAGGGCTTTGGCTTCAACTTCGCCCAATTCTGCTCTTGCCATTTTTTGAGCGATGGATTTATATTTTTCAATGTTCTTGTGGTTTTCAGGTGAGGTGACAATCATCATGAACTGATCACGACCTTCTTCCGTTTTTCCGATGCTTACCAGTTTGGCTCGATCAGAGGCCTGATCCAGTTTCTTGAAATAGGCTTCTGTAGCTGTGTAATTTGCCAACATGAAGTTGTCGCCTATGTTGAATCCAAAATGTTCTTTTGGACTTGGAATACTTTGCGCCAGTGTTTCAAATGAAATCAGGCAGGTGAATAGCAAAAGGGACAAAATGACTTTTCTCATAACTCAGATTTGTATCTCTAAATATATCATTAATCTGTATCAGTCGATGTAGTTCATGCTCAAATTTTTGTAAATTGCTCATTACAAATTCTAGACATGAAACTTCTTCAAAAATTACCGATTGTATTGCTTGGTGCAACTGTTGTACTCGCTTTTACACAAGCCGATGAAATTGCTCCTGCTGAAAAAAACTTTGATGATCCCAAAAAGATTTATGCTGAAAAATGCGCCTCTTGTCATGGTGAAAAAGTTGAGGCATTTGTGGATCGTAAATGGAAGCACGGAAATTCCAAAGCAGAAATTGTTTCAAGTATCACCAATGGCTATGCAGATTTCGGTATGCCATCTTGGGGTGATATCATTGCCCAAAGAGATATTGATGGATTGGCAAATTTAATTGTTACCAGTTTGAAGCATGTGCAGCAGTATGATTTTGCTAAAGAAAAAAAGAAAACAGATGGTCCGGCTATTTTTAAAACTGCTACCACGACTGTCACCTTGGATACCATTGCTACAGAGTTGAGTAGCCCTTGGGGTTTTGAACAAATGCCTGATGGTAGCTACTTGATAGCAGACAGAAGCGGTGTTTTGTACCATGTTGATGATAAGCGAAACAAGAAAGTAATTAGTGGAACTCCTGAGGTTGTTGCAGAGGGACAAGGCGGGTTGTTGGATGTTACTTTGCATCCAAAATTTGCAGAGAATGGTTGGATTTATTTATCCTATTCAAAAGGTAAAGTAATCGATGGTAAGAAACTCGCAACTACTGCGGTTGTAAGAGGAAAAATTAAGAATGACGCTTTTGTAGAACATCAGGAAGTTTTTGAGGGACTGCCTTATGGTCCGGCTAGACACCATTATGGATCTAGGTTGGTATTTGGAAAAACTGGGCATCTTTATATTTCTATGGGTGACAGAGGACAAGAAAAAGTATACCCTCAAAATCTGGAGACCGCACCCGGTAAGATTCACAGGGTAAATGATGATGGCAGTATTCCTAAAGACAATCCTTTTGTTGGAAAAGGAAAAGCCATTGAAACCATCTATGCATATGGAATTAGAAATCCACAAGGTATGTTCATGGATCAGGCGGGTGTGCTTTGGGAGCATGAGCATGGTCCGCGTGGAGGTGATGAGTTAAATATCATTAAAGCAGGTGCAAACTACGGATGGCCTGTAATTACTTACGGTATCAATTATGATGGTAAGCCAATTTCACAAATCAGTAAAAAGGAGGGAATGGAACAGCCCATCACTTATTGGTTGCCTTCAATTGCACCAAGTGGATTGACAATGGTTGCTGGTACTAAATATCCAGCATGGAAAGGGAATATCTTAGTGGGTTCACTTCGTTTCAATTATGTTGATCGTGTAGTATTGAAAGACAACAAATTTGTAAGTCAGGAAAAAATATTGTTGAACATTGGTCGTACCAGAAATGTAGAAATGGGAAGAGATGGCTACATCTATGTGGGCATTGAAAATCCGGGAACCGTCTTCAGGGTGAGACCAATGTAATTGAACATTTAGCTAATTGAAAAGCCCCCCGAAAATTCGGGGGGCTTTTTTGTTGGTTGCTGTTATTTAGTAATCAAGAAAGCATATTTTTTGCATATGCCAGGCATTTACCAACTTCTTTCACTGCATCTGAACCTGCAGGAATATTGTATTCCAATTCAATGGAAACAGGGATCTTGTATTTTTTAGTCTTTAACAGTGTAAGAATCTCTTTGATGGGTGTATCACCCTCGCCCCACGGCATATTAGCACCACCATTGATTTTATTCTTTCTATCCTTTAAGTGTAGCGATGTTATTCTGTCGTGTTTTGCTTCAATTAATGCCAACAAACTCTCTTTGGTATTGTTTCCTCCAGCTGCGATATAATGTCCGCAGTCGAGATTCAATGAATTGTAAGGAGATTGTGCAAGTGCTTCATCCCATGCAGTATCAGTAGCTTGGGTATGGGCATGATAACCAACGTATACCTTATGCTTTGAAGCAAAATCACCAAGACGTTTTGAATGAGTGGCTTTTGCAGGAATCTCGACAGTTACTGATGTTGCACCCAGAGCTTTTGCCGCTTTCATTGCATAGTCAATTTCTCCATCTGAGCTGGTTTCATTCAATGCATTTGGCTTATAGGCATAAACACTGATACCTTCTTTATTCAATTTTTTTCTCAGTTCAATAAATTTATCCATGCTCACTGCTTCTCTCCATTCTTTAGCAAGTTTGTTTCTTTCCTGCATGGATAATTTTGGAGCATTGTTGTCGCCTCTTCCTGGTCCGCCACCAAATGGAACAGGACTACCCGCAAAAGCTTCAGCAGGTTCACCCATCAATTCAATTGCATTGATACCACAGGTTTTGCAATAGTCAATCAGTTGATCAATATTACCAGGCATTGAACGAAAAGAGTAAGTGATTACTCCCATTTGCACACCACTGAATTTAGAATTTGGTTTTGGTCCCATTGCCAATATGCCTTTAGGCAGAATCATACCAATTCCTAGCGCAGTGGATAATGCAAGAAAGTCTCTTCTGGAGTTGTTTGTTTGTTGGCTCATGGCATCGTTTTTTATTTTGATGATTTTTTATTTCCTTACTTGCGTTCAGCAATTGGGTTAAACTTGAAATTTGCTATATACAATTTAATCATTTTTAAATTCTGCTCAGTAGTTTCGCTGCTGGAAATCATAAATATGGAAATGGACATCTCTTGGTTGTCGAGAACCAGTCTTTTAATTGGCGAAGAGCGTTTGCGTTCACTCACACAGAAACACGTGATGGTGGTCGGTTTAGGAGGCGTTGGCTCATTTGCAGCTGAGTTCATTGCAAGAAGTGGTATTGGTAAAATGACCATTATTGATGGGGATGTGGTTGACCCAACCAACAGAAACCGACAATTACCTGCACTTGCAACCAACCATGGGGTTTCCAAGGCTTTAATCATGGAGGAAAGATTAAAGGCGATTAATCCGGAGCTTCAATTGAATGTTGTTAAGGAGTTTGTGAATCCTGAAATGGTTAAACAACAGTTGTCGTATGACCCAGATTATGTGATTGATGCCATTGATAGTTTAACGCCAAAAATTACTTTTTTAAAACTGGCATACGAAAGTAAAGTGAAGGTGGTCAGCAGCATGGGAGCTGGTGCTAAACTCGATCCGACAAAACTCCAAGTGGTTGATATTTCAAAGACGTTTAATTGTCCATTTGCTCAGCAAGTTCGTAAGATGCTGAAACAACATGAAATCAGAAAAGGAATAAAAGTGGTATTCTCTCCTGAAAATCCAATTAAGGAAAGTTTGATGTTAACTGATGGAAAGAATTTTAAAAAATCTGCCTACGGAACAATCTCCTATCTGCCTGCTGTTTTTGGAGCAGTAGCTGCTTCGGTTGTGATCAGAGATTTGATTGGAGAGAAGATTTAATCGAGAATCAATTCCTGAAAATCTTCTTCAATCATCCTTTGCCCATTTCTTAAAAGCAATAGATTGGTTTCCATCAATAGTTGCATTTTTGAAAAGTCTGAAGTGAAATCTCCTTTTCTCCAAAGTGTAAAATAGACTGGTTTTTTTGTTGGATCCAATTGATTTTGCATAATCATGTGGTGAAGAACTGATATGTCTTGATCTGCAAGGTGATCAAAAACGCCGAACTGTAAGAGTTTGCGCGTGTGGCTCACAATGTCAAATGTAATTCCCATAAGAATAATTTTGTACAAGGTCATTCTATCATGTGAAGGAATTGTAAAACAATTATCAATAAAACATTTCCTGATGTTAAGTGGGGATAATTTGTGATTCTGACTCTTGCAAAACCTCTGTAACTTAAGGTGTCCAGTTCATTTCCACATTTCCTAAAACAACTTTTTATGCAAGAGCACCTGTTGTTTTCCAAATTGAGTTCGAATGTGAAGGTGGATTTATGTGCCTACATCAATGAATACATAGCACAACATCCTGATACTGATATCATGATTGGTTGTGATTCTCAGAATTATGCCGAAAGTACAATCTATGCTGTTGTTGTTGCCTTGTATAAAAAGGGCAAAGGCGCACATTTGTTGTATCGCAGGTGGAAGACGAGTAAAGAATATACTCGATCTACAAGGTTGCTGACAGAAGTATGGAATGCTATTGAGACTGCTGAACTTATGCGTGGTTCAGGATTGCCCAAGCCCATTTGGATTGATGTTGATTTGAATCCTGATCAGCGTTATAAGTCCAATGAAGTATTCAGGCAGGCAGTCGGTATGGTTGAAGGTATGGGCTACAAAGTTCGATACAAGTCAATGGACCCCATGATTACCTATGCTGCAGATCATTTGATCAAGACCTGATTAGATTTCGTGTTCAATATCGTATTCGTACACTTCTTTAGAAAAAGCCATTTCCATCTTTTTTCTATCAAAAGCTTTTTCCTGGTTCGAAAGAAAGACTGTCGCTACTCCATTTCCTATGAAGTTGGTAATTGCTCTGGCTTCAGACATGAATCTGTCCACGCCCAACAACAAAGCCAATCCTTCAATTGGGATCACCTGAACAGCACTCAGTGTTGAAGCCAATACAATAAATCCACTTCCTGTTACACCTGCTGCTCCTTTGGAGGTCACCATTAAAATACCAATGATGGTGAGCATTTGAGAAATTGAAAGGTCAATATTGAAAACCTGTGCAAGAAAAATGACTGCCATTGAAAGATAGATGGTTGTTCCATCCAAATTAAATGAATAACCAGCAGGAACAACGAGTCCCACTACTGGTTTAGCACATCCCATTTTTTCCAGTTTTTCCATTAATGATGGAAGAGCTGCTTCTGAAGATGAAGTGCCAAGTACAATCAATAATTCCTCCTTGATATAATTCAAGAATTTAAAGATGCTGATTTTGTAGTAGTTTAAAATCAATCCCAGACATACAAAAACAAATAGCGCCATCGTGATGTAAACCGTCAACATTAATTTTCCTAGTGGTAGCAGCGTGGCTATACCATATTTACCAATGGTATAGGCCATTCCACCAAATGCACCGATGGGTGCAAATAGCATAACAATGTGGAGTCCTTTGAAAATATATTTAGAAGCCCATTGCAATGGGGTAATTATCTTTTCTCTTGCGGAAATTTTGCTCAAAAAAATACCAAATGCAATAGAGAAGAGCAGAACCTGAATGGTAAGGTTATCTTTTAGAAACTGTAACCAGGAAAATGCTTTTGCGCCTTCTGTAAACTTACTGATGTCTCCTCCCTGTATTGCTGAAGTATTTACACCGGCTCCTGGTTCTATGAAATGAGCTACAACAATGCCAATTAATAATGCGAAAGTGGTTACGATCTCAAAATAGAGTATAGCTTTTCCACCTACGCGGCCTACTTTCTTCAAATCGTTCATGCCACTGATACCCAATGAGATGGTCAGAAAGATGATGGGGTTGATGAATACTTTCACTACTTCAATAAAGTATTTTCCAAGGGGTTGCATTTTCACGCCCAGATCAGGAGAGAAATGACCTAATAATGCGCCAGAAGTTATAGCGAGTAAAACCCAGAATGTGAGGTTGGTAATCAGCTTCTTGAACATGATAGTTTTGGTTGTGGAGCTAAAGTTAATGCATGAGACTGATGTTTTTGGATGATCTTATAATACTTTTGATAAATGAAGATTTCTGGATTTACCATCATCCGTAATGCAGTAATAAATGATTATCCAGCGGTGGAGGCTATTACATCGATTCTGCCTGTTGTTGATGAGATGGTGGTCGCGGTTGGTAAAAGTGATGACGATACAGAGGGATTGATTCGCAGCATTGGTTCAGATAAAATTAAGATTGTGCATTCGGAATGGGATTTGAGTCAGTTGCCTGGAGGCCGGGTTATGGCTCTCGAAACTGATAAAGCTTTTGCGCATGTTGCTGCTGATAGCGACTGGGCTTTTTATATTCAATGTGATGAGGTGGTGCATGAAAAATACCATGATACAATTCGAAAGTCATGTGAGTTGCATCTGCATGATAAAAAAGTAATGGGACTGGTCTTCGGCTACGTTCACTTTTATGGCACCTATGATTATTATGGCGATAGTAGAAGGTGGTACAACAAAGAAATCAGAATTATTAGAAATGATAAGTGTATACAGTCGTTCAGAGATGCACAGGGATTTAGAATCAATGATAAACGACTCCCTTCTAAGTTGATTGATGCCAAAGTCTATCATTATGGGTGGGTAAAGAATCCAGCGTTAATGGACAAAAAATTACGCACTTTGAGTACCAATTGGATGGGGAAGTCCATGAAGGAAAGATTGGATAACATGCAGGGTGTATTTAATTACGACGAATTTGATTCCTTGGAAAAATTTGATGGGACACATCCTATCGTGATGGAAAAAAGAATAAGAGAAAAAAACTGGGAATTGAATGTAGATGTCACCCGCAAACGGTTTACTCCTAAAAAATACTTTCTTTATCTACTGGAGAAGTACACTGGAATTAGACCATTTACATTCAAAAATTATAAAATTATTTAATCGTCTTTGATAACAATCAACAACTTGAAATATAATCACAACATGAAAAAGCAACTATTCTTCTTCTCATTTTTTTTAGCATTGGTCTTGACTTCAAATGCACAGAAAGTCTTGAACAGTTGGGTATCTCCTGAGTATACAAAACCCGAGTATAGAAAAGTGGCAGTGTTGGCAAAAATTAGTGATAAAGAGTTCCAGCAAATGGTAGAGGATAATGCTGTTTTGGCACTAAGAGAAAAAGGGATCAATGCTATTACCTCTTATTTAAATTTTAAACAAGAGGATTTGTCTAGTCATGAAGCATTAATTGCGAAGGCAGATCAACTGCAAGTAGATGCAGTGGTTGTTTTTTCCGTGAAGCGCGAGGATACCAAAATTCAGAATACACCTACGATTAGTGCAGGTGTTGGCATACCGGTCCGTATTGGATTTCTTCATACCTATATAGGGGGTAGTGTGCCATTGGCGGGTGGATCAAAACTGGTTGATGTGTTGCAGCTCAAATCAGAATTCTATAACCGAAACAGTGATACTCCTCATTGGAATACTATCTACGAGTTCAAATTGAAAAACAACTACGAGGCAATTGCAAAAGGGTGGACGACAAGAACTGTGGATGCATTATTCAGCAAAAAGATACTTTAACCGATAAACTAGTTCACAAATGTCTGTTGAGATTAAAAGGGTAGACCAGTTAAGCGAGTTAACGGGTATCAGAGATTTGCAGGCCTTGAATCTCAGAAAAAATATAGATGCTGAAACTGCTTTATCTCAAGGCTTTCTAACTGCAGCATATACTATGGATTATTTACAAGCGATGCATGACGCTTCTCCATCCATCATTGCTAAGGATGGAGATGATGTGGTGGGTTATGCATTGGTGGCCACAAAAGAAGTTAGAAACGGGCATGATTTGATGGCAGATTTATTCAATGTGATTGATACCAAATATTACAAAGGCAAGTGTTTAAAAGAGGTTAACTATGTGGTAGTCGGGCAATTATGTGTAGCAAAAGATTACAGGGGTCAGGGCTTAGTAAAAAGATTGTATGATTACTACCGTGATTGTTACGCATCAGCACATGAATACCTGATAACGGATGTAGCGCAAGCAAACACACGTTCATTGAACGCACATAAAAAATCTGGCTTTATTGTAATTGATACACTTGTCTATGCAGGCATAGGCTGGGACATCGTCCTCTGGGATTGGAGAAGCTAACCCCTATTCCCTAACCCCTGTTCCCTAATCCCTTCTCCCTGTTCCCTATTCCCTATACCCTATTATACCAACTTCATATTCACCGGATCCCAGTTAACTGGTCTACCCAATTCTGCGCTCAAGTTACAAGCGATAGAAGGCGCAGCCGCTCTTAGTCCAAATGATGCATCTTCAACAATTGTGCTTCCTGTTCGGATGCCATTGAAGAAACTGATCATGTGGTCTAATCTGTCATCGTATCCTTTAGGTGAATCAAATTTGATTTCTCTTAAGTAATCGTATCCACCCATATCATCACCATATTCACTGGCATACCATTTTTTGAATTCTTCTTTTTGTTTAGCAGAGAAGCTTTCATAAGAATCATAACCACCATAACCAGGAGCAGCGTGGCGTTTGAGTGATTTTACTTTTAGGTCATTCCATCCAACATCGATAACACCTTCAGTACCGATTATTTTGAGTCCAAATCCACCTTTGCCTTCGCCATCTGTTAGGTTCACACGCGTTGAAACCTGGAATGCATTGTGTTGCTTAGATGCTTTATACTCCATTAACGCGTTGACCATATCATAGGCATCTCTACCGTCTTTCCAGAGTTTAAGATCAGCCAGACTGAAGATCGTGCTTGGTCCCAATGATCCTGTAATTACGTGAACACTGGTTAACAAATGCACAATCAAATCACCTGCCGCGCCAGTTCCATAGTCTTTATAATTTCTCCATCTGAAAAAGCGTTTGGCATCAAAAGGAACTTTTGGTGCATCACCTAAGAAGCGATCGAAATCCACTGTATCCGGACTCGCATCGGTAGGGATAGAATAATGCCATGCACCTCTGATGTCCGTCCTGTCGCAAAACGCTTGTATATAAGTCAGCTCACCAATAGCGCCAGATTGGAGAACCTTATTGGCTTCGAGGATGGCCAATGCGCTAGCACGCTGACTTCCCACCTGAAATACTTTCTTTGATTTTTTCTGTGCTTCAATGATGCCATGACCTTGTTCAATTTTCTGCACCATTGGTTTCTCGCAGTAAACATGTTTACCTGCATTCAGTGAATCAATGGCAATACGTTGATGCCAATGGTCGGGTGTACAAATCAATACTGCATCAATATCTTTTCTGTTGAGAATTTCTCTGTAATCTCTTGTAGTAAATAAACCATTGCCCCATTTCTCTTTTGCGTAATCGAGGCGACCTTGATAAAGATCGCAAGCAGCGACTATTTCAACACCTGGTACCCTTAGTGCTGTATCAGTATCAAAATGTCCGATAATTCCAGCACCAATAAGTCCAATTCGTATTTTATCAGTTGCAGCAACTTTAAACTTGCTGCTCATTTCAATTGATGTAACATTTTCTTCGGCCTTAACATTTGTGCCAATGGCTAATGCTGCTGCTGAGCCACCAATTTTTCTGATGAAATTTCTGCGATTATTGTTCATGCTTCAATTTAAGGATAAATCAAATCTTTTGTTAACCCATTTTCAATTATTTATCTATCCATAAAGTGGGCATGTTTTGGTAATTTTGCGTCGTTCACCAATTAGCATGAAGGAAAAGCTCAAAAGATTAGCAGATAGCCTGGAGGGAGAATTGTTTTTTGATAAAACAATGAGGACTTTATATGCTACAGATGCTTCTGCTTATCGGGAACTGCCTCTGGCAGTAGCCATCCCCAAGACAGAAAAAGATATTGAGCGACTCATCGCGTTTGCATTGGCTGAACAAACATCTCTTATTCCAAGGACAGCTGGTACGTCGTTAGCAGGACAAGTAGTGGGAAGTGGTATTATAGTTGATGTATCTAAACATTTCACTTCAATTCTTGAATTGAATAAAGAAGAGGGATGGGTAAGGGTGCAGCCAGGTGTGATCAGAGATGAATTGAATATATTTCTCAAGCCTCATGGTTTGTTTTTTGGACCGGAAACTTCTACTGCCAATCGTGCAATGATTGGTGGAATGGTGGGCAACAATTCATGTGGTTCTAATTCTGTAGTATATCGAAGTACAAGAGAGCATTTGCTGGAAGTTAAAGCAATTTTAAGTGATGGTTCTAAAGCTACATTTCATGCATTGACCCTAGATGAGTTTCATGAAAAATGCGAATTGGAAAATCTGGAAGGCAAAATTTATAAATCTATAAGAAGCCTTTTAGGTAATTATGATAATCAGCAGGAGATCCGAAAAGAATTTCCAAAGAAGACTGTAGAGCGCAGAAATACTGGCTATGCAATCGATTTGGTCATCGATATGGCTCCATTCCAGGCTGGGGGTCCGGATTTTAATTTTTGTTCATTGATAGCCGGGTCTGAAGGAACACTTGCCTTTATTACAGAAATCAAACTGAATGTGGTTCCTGCCCCACCAAAGGAGACTGGATTATTGTGTGTGCATTTTAATACCATCGATGAATCGCTACACGCTAACCTGATTGGGTTGAAATACAGGCCCAGTGCCAGTGAGTTGATTGATCATTATGTGTTGGAATGCACTAAAGGAAATATCGAGCAAAGCAAGAACAGGTTTTTTGTGCAGGGTGATCCTGGTGCAATTTTAGTTATAGAATTTGTCAGAGAAACCAGAGAGGAAATAATTGCAATTGCAAAACAGGTAGAAGAGGAAATGCGAGCTGCAAATCTTGGGTATCATTTCCCCTTGTTGTTTGGTGCAGATACTAAGAAAATCTGGACACTTAGAAAAGCTGGATTGGGTTTGTTGAGTAATCTTCCTGGTGATGAAAAAGCAGTGCCGGTCATTGAAGACACTGCTGTGGATGTAGAGGATTTGCCAGCTTACATCCGAGAGTTCAATGAGATTTTACAAAAACATGGGTTGTATGCCGTGCATTATGCCCATGCCGGATCAGGCGAATTGCATCTGCGTCCCATTATCAACTTAAAGACGAAAGAAGGTAATCAGTTGTTCCGCACCATAGCTGAGGAAGTGGCTACGCTTGTAAAAAAGTATAAAGGATCGTTGAGTGGTGAACATGGTGATGGCAGGTTGAGAGGTGAATTCATCAAGCAGATGGTAGGAGAGAAGAATTATCAGTTGTTGAAGGAAGTAAAGCAGGCGTGGGATTCCCAGCATATTTTCAATCCGAATAAAATTGTTGATACCCCTCCGATGGATACCATGTTGAGGTATGTACCCGGACAATTAACACCGGAGTTTAAAACGGTGTTCAGGTTTCATCAGCAAGATATTTTGCAGCATGCTGAGCAATGCAATGGCTCTGGTGATTGCAGAAAAACACATTTGTCGGGTGGTACTATGTGCCCCTCTTATATGGCCACCAGAAATGAAAAAGATACTACAAGAGCCAGGGCAAATATTTTAAGAGAGTTTCTTACACATTCAGATAAGCAAAACCGTTACGACCATAAAGAAATTTATGAAGTAATGAGTTTGTGTTTGAGTTGTAAGGCTTGTAAAAGTGAATGCCCTTCGAATGTGGACATGGCCAAATTGAAAGCAGAATTTTTGCAGCATTATTACGACGCCAATGGTATTCCATTCAGGAGCAAGCTGATTGCGAATTTTACCGCTACGGCTAAGCTTGGTTCAATTGCACCATCATTGTATAACTGGGCAATGGATAATTCAGTTATTGGGGGAGCTATAAAAAGCATTTCAGGTTTTGCGGTTAAGCGAAGCATGCCACATTTATCAAAACAGACCTTGCGTAGCTGGTTTGCTAAACATAAGTTGGTACAAGACTTGCAAGTTTTTAAAAAAGAAGTCTATTTGTTCTGTGATGAGTTCACCAATTATAATGATGCGCATATTGGTATCAAGGCTGTTCAGTTGCTTAATGCATTAGGGTATGCAGTGCACATGGTAGAACATGAAGAAAGTGGACGCACCTGGCTATCAAAAGGACTTGTAAGAAAGGCAAAGCAAATAGCGAATAAGAATATTCGTTTGTTCAGTGAACTGGTTTCAAAGGATAAGCCACTATTAGGTATTGAGCCTTCAGCAATTCTTACCTTCAGGGATGAGTACCCTGATTTAGCAGATGATGATGTTTTGGAGAAGGCCAAGCAATTGTCTAGACACACCTATTATATAGATGAGTTTTTGGCAGGAGAGATTGAAAGAGGAGTAGTCAACCAGGCCTCATTTACAAATGAAACTAAAAAACTGGTTTTACACGGACATTGCCAGCAAAAAGCAGTCGGTTCACTTGCAGCTACCCAGAAAATGTTATCCTTTCCTCAAAACTATAGCGTTGAGGCCATCCCATCTGGATGTTGTGGTATGGCCGGGTCTTTTGGGTATGAAAAGGAGCATTACGAGATTTCTATGCAAATTGGAGAATTGGTATTGTTCCCTTCTGTCAGAAAAAATGCTGTAAGCTGCACTGTTGCAGCACCTGGTACAAGTTGTAGGCACCAAATTAAAGATGGCACAGGTGTAAAAGCACTACATCCTGTCGAGGTACTATATAATGCTCTGGTAAAATGAGTGGATAAGCGGCAAGTTCTTGCTTTGAAAAAATCACTATTTTTAGTGGACTAAATAATATAAAATGAAAACGATTTACGCCCTCTTATTTGTTGCTTTTAGTTCTTTGTTAAGCACAAATCTTTATGCACAAAACGGTGCAGAAGCATATTTTCTTGGAAAATGGAATGTAACAGTTAAAGGAACTCCAAATGGTGATGTAACCTTGCCTGGCCGATTTGAAAAGACTGGTGTTTCAATAAAAGGTTTTTATACAGATCCTGAGTCCAAAGAAGAAAAAGCAATGGATACTGTTTATGTTGAAGGTGATAAATTGAACTTTGGATTCAATATTGCTGGCTATGATGTTACGGTAACATTGGCAAAGAAGGATGACAATACAGCGACAGGCTCTTTGATGGGCATGTTTGATGTTGAGGCAGTCCGTGTAACAGGCGGCACAGCTAACGGTGCTGGCAATGCAGTCGAGGCTTATTTCTTAGGCAAATGGAATGCTACTGCAAAAGGCACTCCTAATGGCGATGTTACTATTCCTGTTAAGTTTGAATCTAAGGAAGGTAAATTAATGGGAACATTTGTTGATCCAGAGTCTAAGGAAGAAAAAGCAATGACTGGAGTAGAAATAGATGGCGCTGCTTTAAAAATGTCTTTCTCTGTAATGGGTTATGACATCACCATCACTATTACAAAGAAAGATGATAATACAGCAACTGGTAGTTTAATGGATATGTTTGATGTTGTAGCTGTTAGAGTAAAGTAAAAACTTGTTTATGTATAGAGTTACTTCATTTATCATGCTTTTCTTTTTTGCTTCCTGTGTTGCTAATATAGGAACCAAGAATAATAATGAAGAGTTATTGACTGAAGAAGAGGTGATGGCGGTAATCAGTAAGTTTGATGAAGGCTGGAAAAATAAAGAAGAGGCTATTGTAGATTCAGTTTTGTCTGAGCACTATGTTTATTTCACCCAATCTGGATATACATTTGATCGCGCAAAGCTGGTAGCTACAGCTGGATCAGATGTATATACATTACAGAACATGGAGCGAGAGAATTTTGTCGTTCAGATTGAGGGAAATACAGCAGTAGTCAGCACTATCTGGAAAGGAGAAGGCTTTTATCACGGCGAACAATTTAATGATAGACAGCGATGCAGTGTTACCATTGTCAAACACAATGGTGTTGTAAAAATTTTAGCAGAGCATTGCACGCCAATAAAAAAGTAAAATTGTAAAATAAGTTTCGTGCTGATGGAATTTTTTCCATCAGCATTTTTTTTGGTGTAACCTTGTATTATCATTCTTTTATGAAAAATTATACCACAGTATGGATGCAGTCTTAAGTGTTACGGATTGGGTATTGGTTTTAGTTGCAACTTTTCTCATTGGAATGGGGAAGGGTGGTGTAAAGGGAATAGACATGTTGAATGTTACTATCATGGCAATCATCTTTGGTAGTAAGACATCAACAGGTATTGTATTGCCACTTCTATGCGTTGCTGATATCGCGGCAGTTACTTATTACAGAAGGTTTGCTGAGTGGAAGTATTTCTGGAGGCTGGCACCGTGGATGGTGATTGGAATTTTATTTGGTGTTTTTCTTGGAAAGGATATGCATGAAGTGATTTTCCGAAAAGTAATGGCTGGCATTGTATTGGTCACCATTATCATTGTATTGTTGATGGAGTTTCGTAAAAACAAGACCGTGCCAGATCATCCTGTATTTGCAATTGGGAATGGTTTGGCGGCTGGGTTTACAACCATGATTGGAAATTTGGCTGGTGCGTTTGCCAATCTCTACTTTTTGGCCATGCGTGTGAGTAAGAATGTATTCATCGGGACAGGCGCATGGATATTTCTATTTATGAATTTATTTAAGTTTCCTTTTCAGGTTTTTTATTGGAAGAACATCAATACAGATACATTGAAAGTCGATTTATTTTTGATTCCTGCATTGCTGCTTGGATTTTGGGCTGGGGTAAAACTGGTCGATAAAATTCAAGACGAGCAGTACAGAAAGCTTGTTATCATATTGACATTGATTGGTTCTTTGGTGATGTTTCTAAGATCTTAAAATTTGTGTTAGATTATTAATGCTAGATTGGTCTTAACTTGCGTAAGTAAAAATAAAAAAAATGAAAAAAATTCTGTTGGGCCTGTGTTTGTTGATTTTCACTTTTTTGATTGGTTGTAAAAAAGCGGTTGATACTACAATTACCGATGTTGAAATTGGTGCTTTCCTTTCTCTTACTGGGAACTGGTCGTCTTTGGGAGTTACATCTCAAAAAGCTATCGAGTTGGCAGTTGCGGATGTTAATGCTTACATGGAACAAAAAGGGACCAACATCAGGTTTTCTGGAATGGTTTTTGATACAAAATTGGATACCGCTCTTGCAAAACTTGCAATGGCTGATGTTGTCCGTACGCGAACAAAATATGTTATTGGTCCACAGTCCAGCGCAGAATTGGCAGCTATTAAACCACTGGCTGACGAGAAAAATGTATTGGTAGTTAGTCAGGGTAGTACTGCAAGTAGTCTAGCAATTTCTGGTGACGGGATATTCAGATTTTGTCCAGGTGATGTGGTGGAAGGACCCGCCTTAGCCAAAACCATGTTTGCAGAAGGTAAGCGTGTGGTTATCACTTTAGCCAGAGATGATGCAGGAAACAAAGGATTGCAAGCAAGTGTAGGAACATCTTTTGCTTCTTTAGGAGGTCAGGTTGATGCAATTGCACCTTATCCAACGAATTTGAATGGTTTCGATAATTATCTGGGGACCTTAAAAGTCAAACTTCAAAACTATATCAATAGTCAAGGAGCGAGCAAAGTGGCTGTTTATTTGGCTTCTTTTGATGAATGTGTTGCCTTATTCAAACAGGCTTCATCAGATCCAATTTTTTCATCAGTTCAGTGGTATGGTGGTGATGGTGTGGTGTTGAGTGCTGCATTAACTGGGGATGCTCAAGCAGCTGCATTTGCAGTAACTACAAAGTTCATTGCTCCAAATTTTGGACTACCGACAATACCACATCCTGATTTAGCAACTATTTCCGCGGCTATTAAAAGTGCGACAGGAATTGAAGCGGATGCTTATGCCTTGGCGGCCTATGATGCAGTATGGGTGATTGCAAAGACGGCCACTGCCTTAAATGTTACTAATGATTCTTTTGATCTTACAAAAAATGTATTTAAAATTGAATCCAGTAAATACTTTGGCATTACTGGTCCTTTGTTGTTGAACACAGCAGGTGATAGAAGTACTGGATCTTTTGACTATTGGGGAATTGTTTTAGAAGGAGGTTCATACAAATGGAAGCTCGTTGGTAAATCCCTCTGATTGGTCAAGTGAAGGGAGTTCTGGGTATATAAATTTCTCTTGAGGATCAGCTGTAATTTTAAAGTCTTTTCTGATGCTATATGCTTGCATGTGGTCATCGGCAAATTGAAAATTTGCAATTGCTTTGATGCGCGTTTCGTTTAAATCTTCTTGCAACCATTCACTTGCTAAACTTTCATTCAGTAGACAGGGCATTCTTTTTTTCTTGTTGTGTACTTTTGCCATTAGTGTATTTGCTGCTGTTGTAACAATTGCAAAACTATCAATTGTTTCACCAGTTGCTTTATCCGTCCAGGGTTGATAGATACCTGCCATAAAAAAATAATGCTGGCCCGGTACAGAAATAAAATAGGGATAGGCGTTTTCTTTTTTTGCACCCATGGGTTTGTAGTGACGCCATTCATAAAAACCAGATGAAAGTACCAGACATCTTCTTTTCAGTGCAGCATCTCTGTACATTCTACTATTAAGAAGATTTTCAGCTTTAGCATTTAGTGTGGTAAATTTTTCTCTGCTGAGTGTTAACTCTTTTGAAGAATTGATCCAAGAGGGGATAAACTCCCAATGGGCCATTTCAAGAATCAGATCAGTTGAATTATGATTGTCTTTGATAATTGGCCATTGAGTATACTCGAAGCCACTGGTAACATTAGATTGTATTTTCTTATCTATTTTTTTCTCTTTATTTGAGATTTTTATGATGTCACCAATATTCAGGTTAATGCTGTTGAAATAACACATGTGGTAATTTGACTTAAAATTAAGCAATGTGAGAAACTCCAAAACTGTTTTTCAACTTGATAACTTAATATTGCATCGATAAATCACTGAAAAATGAAAAAACTTATCTGCTCTTTACTAGTCTTATCAATTTTAGCCTCTTGTAAAAAAGAGGAATCAGTTCCTGCTGAAAAAACTTATATAGTCAAATATGAGGTTGTAGGAACACCGCAACCTAATTCCAATATCAGCGGAAGCGTATCTTATATTTCTAAGAATTCACCAACCGCAACTGGCTCTTGGAGTATCAGTGGGTGGTCGGTTACGGAAAGTAATTGGGCATTAAAGCCAGGGGATAAGGTTGGATTTACGGCTACACTCTCAAATCTTGCTTCCTACCAAGCTGCAATAATAGTAAATGGGGGTATTCGTGTATTTGATCTTCAATCAACAACACTTCCATTAAACTATCCCATCAATTTGACATATACAATTGAGTAAATTCTTTTTTTAATTCGGATCCAGAGTATTTATTCAATTTAAGGAAGAGTAATTAAGGGTTCTGTCTTTAAACCATTTTCATGATTATTTGAGAAAGGTATTTTTTATGAATTGGCTAAAATATAAAAAGGCCCACAGCAAAAGCTGCAGGCCGTGTTACTCAGTGTCCTCTTGATTACTAAAGAACTCCTTGATTATTGTTTACTCCAGGCTGCCAGCCATCAGAGAGTGTTCTCATAAAGGCAACAATTGCATTTTCCTCGGCGTCTGTTAACCTTAAATTACCAACTCTTTTTTTATTCATTGTTGCTGGGAATTCTGGAACAGGCCAGTTTTCTGCTACAACGTCTCTTGTATTGTAGAAGTGAACTACTTCTTTTAGAGATTTCAAAACACCATTGTGCATGAAACGCTTATTGGCTTCTCCCTTTGCTACGTTTCTTAATGTTGGAGTTTTGAATGCACCCATGTTATCTGGCGCAAGTGCAACCCAATCAGGGTTTCCGCTAACAGCCAACCTTGCTCCTAAACCACCATCCACACTATTTACTGGGTTTCTTTTCATAGTTGATAAGAATTCCATGTTTTGAGGAAGACCAATATTATCATAACTGAAGTCAGTGAATAACGCAGGTACACCTCCAGTAGGTTCCATGGTGTGGCAGTTGTTACACTCAGCTTGTACGAACAGATTCATACCTTGTTGTTCAAGAGCTGTAAATTGAGCCTGATTTTTTTGTACAGCATCAAACTTTGATGTGAATTGATTTACTTCAACAGAAGCTTCGTATTCAGCAATAGCAAGTCCAATTTTTTTATAGTTAGCTGCGATGTCTTGGTCTGTATCCATTTTCAAAGAAGTACCCCAAGCTTTGCTCCACATTTCAACATATTTCTTATCGTTCATCAACTTAGTAAGTACAGATGCTTCTGAAGGATGGTTCTGCTCTACTGGATTCAAGAATGGTCCAATTGCCTGATCACCCGCTGGTACACCTGTAACAGCTCCCGTTGCTCTTCCATCCCAGAATAATCCACCAATAAATTCATCATTTACGGCATCAAAAGTAAATGCTGGTGCAAAAGTTGCATAAGCAGCACTTGGTGGTTTTCTTCCTCCGAATGCACCAGCTACTGCACCTTCACCGATACCTGCTCTAAAGCCGCGTGAATTTGGTCCAGATGGCATATCACCCATACCTACAAATCCCATTTGAGGTAAATGGCAAGAAGAACATGACTGCATTCCACTTGGTTCAGAAAAGCGTGAGTCGAAATAAATTTTTCTACCCAATTCTGCTTTTGCATTTAATTTACCAGCACCAATACCTCTGATTCTTGACTGGTCAATGTCTGCTTGTTGTACATCTAAATCTTTTTGACAAGATGCGAGAAAGGCGATACCCAAAAGGGCGAAGAGAAACTGTTTTACTTTAATAGTAATCATAATAACGGGGTTTAAAAAAGTGAGTAACTTTTTAATGTGTTTAGATAAAGACAAATTCCCAAGGGAATAGTCATTAGACCGCGGTAATGATAAGAGATTGGATGTGGGAGGTAAATCTGTAGGATTGGACAATAAACGAATTTGCAATTCGTTAAATCAGGTTGCAAATTTATCTTTATGTTTAATTAATTGCAAGAAATGTTTAACATTTATTTTTACAATTATTTTACAATTCAACAAAACTGATTATTGTGCTTAGTTTTTCAATTAATTGAAAATCAAATAATTGTTTTCAAGAAATTTAGGAAAGATGGATGGCAAAGTTTAACGGATTGTAAGTTGTCAATCACTTTGGGATTTCAAATATAGATACAAATTATATTAATTACAAGTTTTGTCTATATTTTTTTAAGTAGTTTTTAATTTTTCTCTTGTGTTGATGTAAAGGCTGGACAAAACAAGTATTGTACCCAGAAAAGTATGACTGCTTATGGGTTCATGCATGATAAAATTTGAGAATATGAAACCAAAAATGGGAGAAAGAAACAACCAGTAAGAACTGCGATCACCAAAGTTGCGCAACAAAAAAATCCAACTCTGAACAGCTGCAATAGAAACCATAAAGACTAACCAAAAAGTGGCTCCCCAAAAAGAAATATTGAAATTATTTTTATTGTTTTCCCATGTGAGTAATAGAGCAGGAAGTGTAAATAGTGCACCAAACAACGTTTGCCATCCATTGATAGTAAGCAGATGCAGTCCATCCCATTTGTTTTTTTGGAAGTAGATGGTGCCAATGGAGTAAACGAACATGCTTAGAAATAGAATGATTAGACCTTTAACTGAAGCATGACTCGCAACAATTAAAGGAAAAGAGCAAATTGAAACACCAACAATACCAATCAGTAATGATGTAATCTTAGTGAATGCTAATTTTTGTTTATCCCATATGGTTAAAGCGACAGTAATGATGACTGGATTGATAGCTACTGCTAAACTTCCTAGTCCTGCTGAAACCTCGCCTATGGCTATGATAAACAAACCTAAATAAAGAGAAATATTGAGTAAGCCGTATATAGCGAGTTGTTTCCATTGCCTTCCTTTAGGCAATTGTTTTTGCATGAAAACATGTGAAATGATCAGCATTAAAAGTCCTGCAGCAGTAAAGCGGATAAATGAAATTGTAAATGGCTGTGCTGCTGTCAAACCAATTTTTGAAGCGACTGATGCCGAAGCCCACAGAGCAGCAAATGGAAATCCGATTATCCAAAATAAAGCAGGACTGAGCTTTGGTTCTTTCATTTTATACTTTTGGCATCCTGATCTGAATGGCTAATGAAGATAAGATAGTAATAATGCCAATTAAAACAATTGCTGTGTTTATGCCAAAAAAATCTGCACATATTCCTGAAATCACTGCTCCTATTGCATACCCCAGATCTCTCCATAATCTAAATGTCCCAATGCTTTCTGCGCGCTGACTAGGTTGTGTTGCTTGTGCAATGGTAGAGAGAAAGGTAGGGTATACCAAAGCCGTCCCGATTCCTAACAATGCACTTAAGCTGGCTAAAATCCAAAAGTTGGATGTATACGGAAAGATAATGATTGTGAGCCCCTGAATAAGCATACCCCAAAATAGCATCTTCTTTTTTGAATAGTTATCAGATAGTTTACCCGTCGCGAGTTGGGCAATTCCCCAAACCGAAGGATATATGGATGCTATCCATCCGATGTCTGCATTGTTGAATTGTAATCCTATCAAAAGCAAAGGCAGCAAGCCCCAAATCATTCCGTCATTCAAGTTGTTAACCAATCCAGCTTGTGTAACAGATCCAAGTATTGGGTTTCGATAACTGGTATCCAGGAAAATATTTTTCAAGTTAGTTGAAGTACTTTTCTCCTGCTCTAACTTCATGAACTGGGTAGTTTCTTTCACTAAAAAAATAGTGAGCAGCAAGCCAATCGCTGCAACCGCAAATCCTAAATAAAAGGGGTAGGGACTAACACCATAATGTTCTGCTATATAGCCTGTCAGCAAGGCCATTAAACCTACTGCAATGTATCCTGCAAATTCGTTTAGACCCATTGCAAGTCCACGGTCCTTCTGACCTACGAGATCTATTTTCATCACAACTGTACTGCTCCATGTCAATCCCTGGTGAATGCCCAGCAATACATTCGACATTACAACCCATGTCCACGAGTTGGCGTAAATCAATATGAAGGGAATGGGTAAAGCCAATATCCATCCAGCAATGAGTAATTTTCTTCTACCAAATCGATTGGAAAGTCTGCCAGTAAAATAGTTGGATATGGCTTTGGAAACACCAAAAACTACAATGAAAGAAAGTATTGCAGTTGTTGAGACAATACCAAATTTAGTAGAAGCAAATTGAGGGAAAATGGAACGTTCAAGTCCCACCATCCCTCCAACAAATGCATTTACAAGTACAAGTATGCTAAATTGTTTCCAATTTTCTGTGAGTCCAATTTTTGCAGTACTCTCCATTTCAATTAAAAGATATAATTCTTCACAAAATCCATGCAGTATTTCTTGATCATCTCTCTTACACGCTCAAACTCTTTTTTGATTTCTTCTTCAGTTCCTTTTGCTTTTGCCGGATCGGGAAAGTTATAGTGAAACAGCTCGGCGTTGCTTGGAAAATATGGACAAACTTCTTTTGCATGATCACAAACAGTAATTACATAATCAAAGTCGATATCTCTGTATTCATTTACATTATTGGATGTATGCATTGAAATATCAATGCCATCTTCTTGCATAGTTGCTATCGCCTTGGGATTTACTCCATGTGTTTCTACCCCAGCGCTGTAAATTTCTGCTTTATCACCCGCAAATTTTTTTAAATAACCATGTGCAATCTGACTTCTGCAGCTGTTGCCTGTGCAAAGGACCAACACTTTTTTCATATTATTTCATTTAACAGCATCCACCACCTGGTGTGCATTGGTTTTGATTGATTGGTTTTTGTGCAAATACAGTGATACTAAAAATGCCGGTATCACCTGTTTTAAAAGAGTTGATTTCGTCTTGAGATAAATAGTTTTTCAAGATATCATCAGGAATCACAATCACTTTTTCTTTTTGAATGGTCACATTTTCGAAACCATTCGCATCTATCAATTCCATGTAAACTTGTTTTTGGATAGCGCCTGCAACACATCCAGCATACATTTCAGCATCTTTTCTTAAGCCATCTGGTAATGCACCTATCAGTACAACATCACTAATACTAAAATGACCTCCAGGTTTCAATACGCGATAGATTTCCTGAAATACACCATTCTTGTTGGGCACAAGATTCAATACACAGTTGCTTACAATCACATCAGCAACATTTGTACTGATGGGCATGTGCTCAATATCACCTTGTCTGAATTCTACATTGTTAAATCCTCTGACTTCTGCATTAGCTCTTGCTTTATCAACCATGGCAGGGGTAAAATCAATACCAATCACCTTACCTGTTTCACCTGTTTCATGACGAGCAATAAAGCAATCGTTGCCTGCGCCACTTCCAAGATCTACCACCACATCGCCTTTTTTGATTCTTGCAAATTGTGTTGGTAATCCGCATCCTAATCCTAGATCTGCGTCTGCATTGTAACCTTCAAGTGTTGTATAATCATCACTCATGATATTATACACTTCGGTAGAGCAACCTCCTGCTCCACAACAAGAAGACATATTGGTTTCCTTGTCCTGCAAAGCGATTTCGCTGTACTTTTTTCTAACGATCTCTTTTAATTGTTCTTCGGTTGGCATATTTATTATTTTTTGTTTTATCGTAATCAGCCGATAGGTCATGTCAAAAAAAATCAACAGCAGTCGGCTTTATTTCCTTTGAATATTTCCATGAAGCCATTGATTAGATTGGATGCTTTCTTCCACTCTTTTTCATCAATGCAATAACAAACGGATACACCATCTATATCTCCTTTGATTAATCCGGCTTCTTTTAATTCCTTTAAATGTTGGGATACCGTGCTTTGCGATAAAGGCAATTCCTCTACTATATCGCCACAGATACAAGCTTGTTTTTTAAGCAATACATTGAGTATCGCTACTCTTGCTGGATGCGACAATGCCTTGGCGTATTTAGCCAGTGTTAACTCTTTGTTTGTGTAAGCTTCAGTTTTACTTGCTCCCATATTAATCGTAAAATTACGATTAATATTTAAATTTCCAAAAAAACTATTCCTGGATAAAGAGCTTGTAGAAAGTAATCATTCTGTTCAGGTCTTCCTTGCCCAGTCTTTCGTCAATGCCGTGGAAACCTTTAACATCTTGCATGGGACTAAAATTGAGTACAGATTCACTGAATGGTCGGAAATATCTTGAATCCGTTGCACCTACTACGAGATATGGAGAGACCAATACGTTTGGTAATACTTGTTGTGTTAAACCTTCTATTTTTTTGAAGGTGGGATGATCTGCTGATGTGGTTGCAGATGCTTCAAACAAAGAAATGGTTTGTTTTTTGACAATTACGCGTTCATCATTGATGGCTTTTTTTACAAACTCCACCACATCATCACTTGTTTGTCCGGGTAATATTCTGCTGTTGAAAGTTGCCTTTGCTATCGAAGGAATTACATTGTCTTTGATACCTGCTTTTACAATGGTAGGCACCAAAGTAGTATGAACCATGGCATTGGTTTGGTTGGATGCTTCCATTTGTTTGATCACAGAACCTTTGAACAACCACATATTGGCCATAACCATTTTCGTAAAAAAGGACTGGGCAGCACCTGTTCTGTTTAATAAATCCTGCACTGGAGGTGCAATCAAAGCAGGCATTTGATTTGCTCTCACCTTTACTATCGCCTGGTTCAATATATCAATTGCTGTTTCTTTCAATGGAGTAGAGGAGTGTCCACCTGGAATTTCTACAGTTAGGTCAATGTTGGTGTATCCTTTCTCTCCTGTGCCAACCACCGCGACAGGCCTTCCAGATGCCTTGAACTTTTCGGTATCGACCATTCCGCCTTCATCCAATACCAGCGCAGGTTTGATGTTGCTGGAATCGAACCATTTTGAAAATATTGCGGCTCCTCTTTTTCCAGAAATTTCTTCATCGTGACCAAAACACAAATAGATGGTTCTGTTGGGTTGTATGTTTTCTTGAAGCGATAACTCTACAGCCTCCATGATGGCAATAGCCGAACCTTTATCATCTACTGCACCTCTTCCCCAAATGGTATCTTTATCGATGGTGCCACTAAAAGAAGGGTAACTCCATTTGCTTTCAGCAATGGCTTCAACAGGAACAACATCGGTATGTGCCATCAATACATATGGCGCAAGTGTAGTGTCTTTGCCTTTCCAAGTAAAAACGTAACTGAATAGGTTAAAAGATTTCTTTTCCAGTTTCTGGTGCATCAATGGATAGGTGGTTTCCATGAATGTCCTGAACTTGATAAACTCAGCTGTATCAATGGGAAGTGTATCACCAAAAGAAACTGTTTTTATTTGCAGTGCCTGGCTCAAGTGCAAGGCGGCAGTATCATATTTATTGATGGTGATAGAGGGCTTTGAAGATTCAGATGCTGGATTAAAACGCAAAGTATTGAAAAGTAATACAGCAATTAGTGCCAATAATAGAACGCCAAATGTGATAAAAATACGCTTGATCATGATTTTTTATTTTGTTGGTGCTGCAGGCAGAGTAGCAACTTTTGGTAATACTTCAATATCAACAATCTGCACAAGTGTTTGTCCCAATACCGCTTTTTCATTGACAAAAACAAAATAAAGGGCGTGTTTGCCAGTTGTTTCTGTCAGGTTGATTTTTGTTTTAAGTGGTCCCCTTGATGTGGTGGCAATGAAATCTGACTTTCCAACCAAGGTACCGGTAGGACTGTCCAATCTTATTTCTACAGTAGCACCAGCAGATGCATTTCTTGGATTACCCATCACCTTTACTTCAAATCCAGCTAATCCTGTAAGATCGATGTCGTTGTATGCCAGGTAAGACCCATTTTCACTCATGTTGAGCGACTTCGCAGGGGTAATGTATTTGATAAAGCCCTTCGTCATGTCTGCTAATTCAGGATTGAGGTTGGGGTAACGCAACACTACAATTTCTTCGCCTACCAATGGTTTCATGCTAGCCGTACCTTTATCACGATAAGCAGCACGCATTACATAAGTACCCTTTTCTTTTTGCTCAGCTGCTTGTTTGATCTCCCAAGTGCCTTTTACTGGTGCAGATTTTACTGCAGACTTTTTCTCACCGGTTGTTAAAATGTATTCAACGATTGCACGGGAATCTGCTACACTCAATTGAGGGTGAGCACTCATTGCATGTTCGCCCCATACACCAACACCTCCCTTAATTACTTTCTGGGCAAGTGATTCAACAGCACCTGGTTTTCCTTTGTAACGTTTTGCAATATCAAGATAGCTCGGACCCACTGAACGTTTGTCTGTCATGTGACAACTTTTACAATCGCTCTTGTTCATCAACAACTGTCCAGTGGAAGCAAATGCAGCCATGTCTGCATCTCTTTGTGTTGCTGCAACATCAATCTGATCATAACCTAGTGGCATATAATCGAGACTGACAGCAATTTGTGTTGGTTGTATTTTTCCATTAGACAATGATCCATCTTCTTTATCACTCACTTTCACTGCGTATTTGATGGGTGTTCCAGGGAAGTAGAAAGTTTTATTGGCATTCGCCATATCTACGGAAACAGCAGGAGGCTCATTGCCAGCTTTTAGTTCAACATGGTCGCTGTTCTTTGCTCCATTGTGGTCGGTTACCGTTAGTGTTGCTTTATAGTTTCCTGCTTTAACCAAGGTGATAACAGGTTCTTTTTGTTTGTAAATTTTTGTAACGCCACCCCCGACTACTTTCCATTCATATTTTAAAGAGTCGCCATCATAATCTTTGGTACCGGCACTCAATAATTTTGTCTTGAAAGGTACTGCGCCACTGGTTTTACTCGCATTGACTACTACTAATGGTTTACGATTTCCTGCGTTATATTCTATTCGAACCAAATGTGCATTTTCGTTTCCTTTGAACCAAGCGGAACCATATTCAAGGACGTATAAATCACCATCCGCATTAAAATCCATATCTATTGCAGAACCAAAATTCATGTTGGGTAAGAATTTTTCCATGCTCTTGTAATCACCTTTTTCATCCATGGTTATCGACATGATCCATCCTCTCATAAATTCGACTATCAACCATTTGCCTTCATAATAATCTGGGAATGGACGTTTAGCATTTGGAAAATCTGCTTTTCTAAAAACTGGTCCGCCTGTTGCACTTCTACCCGAAGAACCCATCAATGGAAATTCATCTGAAAGTGCGTAGGGGTACCAGATCATTGCTGGTTCTGCTGGCGGTAATTCAGTCAACCCTGTATTGTTTCTTGATTTATTTAAAGGTTTTTTTGCATCAAAAGGAGCGCCATAGCTGCTGTCCTCATGGTGAAACTCTACATATGGTTTATTGTCGCCAATGAAATAAGGCCATCCAAAGTTTCCGGCTTTTTTTGCTTGATTGAACTCATCATATCCTTTTGGACCTCTTTTTGTATCGTTGGAAGCATCTGGCCCCACTTCACCCCAATACAGAAATCCTGTTTTTGTATCGATGGTTGGTCGCCATGGATTGCGGTGCCCCATGGTATAAATTTCCGGACGTGTTTTTGGTGTTCCTTTAGGGAATAAATTTCCTTCAGGTATGGTATAGCTTCCGTCATCTTCCGGATGAATGCGTAAGATTTTTCCACGCAAATCATTGGTATTACCAGGTGCACGCTGGTCGTCGTTGTTTTCAAAACCTGGACGATCATCGAGGTTAGAAGTCCCAGTACTTGGGTTGACTGTATTGTTACCAATTGTAATCAAAAGATTTCCTTGTGGATCAAAGACCATTCCACCACCTGTATGGCAACATTCTTCACGTTGAGTCTGCACTTCCAACATGACTTTTTTACTTGCAGCAACCAATTCATCTCCTTTCAATTCCCATCTTGCCAATACGTGCTTGGTGTCTGATGGATCTGCATAATACATATAGATGAAGTTGTTCTGTGCAAATTTCGGGTGAGCGATGATGCCCATCAATCCTTCTTCAGCTTCTCTTACTTGTCCTTTTTTGTTTTTGTATTTGGTGTTTACCGGGATGGTTGCCAATAGTTTTACGGCGCCAGTTTTGCTGTCGACCGACTTCACACCACCCTTTCTTTCTACAATCAACACCCTACCATCATGAAGAAATGTCATCTCCATGGGTTCATCTAATTTACCTGCTTCGGTAAGCACCACTTTGGTAAAGCGGTTTGGATCAGGAGGGGTTCCTGGATCTGCATTCTTGGTGAAGGCGGAAATACCAATATAGATTCCAATAGTTACAGGTACAAGCAGTAACCATGTAGCAGTTTTTGAAAATTTCTTAACGAAAGATAAACGTATGTTCATGAATAGGAGGTTGAATTGACAATGTACGATTAGATGTCAAAAACAGGAAAAACTTTTGGATAAAAATTAGAGGGAAATCAGCTGAACCACTCTTGCAGGTTGCTCAATTGCAGTTGAGATTTGTCCATTCCGTTTAAGTCGCGCAGGATAGCCCCAGCATGAAACATCAACAAACGATTGCCATAGTGTAGGGCGTCTTTCATGCTGTGGGTAACCAACACAATTGTTATTCCGAGTTCCTTGTTGATTTTATCTGCTAGTTGCATGACGACCTGTGAAGATTTTGGATCAAGGGCTGCAGTAGGTTCGTCCATCAATAGTATGTCTGTTTTATCCATTACACCCATCAACAAGGTGAGGGCCTGGCGTTGCCCACCAGACAGGCTTCCCATGGGTTGTTCCAATTTCTTTTCTAGTCCCATTCCAAGGCTTGCAACTTTCTCTTCAACAGTTTTGCGAAAATCATCGTTGATGCCAATGCTTAATTTTTTCTTTCCAGCACGAAGTGACGCCAACCTGAAATTTTCCAATATGCTCAATTCTGGAGCAGTGCCATGTGCTGGATTTTGAAAAACCATAGAAATCCACTTGCTTCTTTTGTATTCTGGCAATGCAGTAATATCGTTGTTGTTTATAAGAATATTTCCTTGTGTTGGTGTTTGTGTGCCAAGCAATAAATTGAGTATGGTCGATTTTCCACTTCCGTTGGTGCCAATAATTACAACAAATTCACCTTGGGGGATTTCGATGGAAACATCTTTGAGTGCAGACACTTCGTCTTCATTTCCTTTGTTGTAAATTTTTGATATGTTCTTGATCAGGATCATGCTTATTTTTTTGCAAAGGATTTGCTGATTCTTGGCAATGCTACAATAAACAATACAAATAGTGCGGTCACCATTTTGAGCAAATTCGGATCAATGCCAATTGACAAAGTAAATGCTAGTACCGCTTGAAACACGATGCATCCAACAACAACCAGCATGATTTGTCTTCCAATCTTTCTGATGCCAGTCCAGGTGCGGATAGCATCCGCTATCAATACTGATCCTAGTCCCGTTATCACAATACCAATCCCCATGTTGATATCAGTAAATCCCTGGTATTGTGCAACCAGAAATCCACTGGTGGCAGTCAGCCCGTTTGACATGGCCAAACCAATAATTTTTATTCGATCATTGTTCACGCCCATGGCTTTGGTCATGATTGGATTGTTGCCTGTCGCACGCATCGCAATACCAAAGTCTGTTCTGAGTAAGTAAATAATTAGTGAGAGGAGAACCGCGACAAACAAAAATGCCACCAACAATTCGTTGTATTGTTCGATTGGTGAAAAGGGGAGTTTATTAAAAATAGAATCGATATCAATCAATGGAATATTGGATCGGCCCAATATCATCAGGTTAACCGAATACATGGCAGTCATTACCAGAATACCGGAAAGCAATGCATCAATACCCAATTTGGTATGAATGAGACCGGTGAAAGTGCCAGCCAATGCACCTGCCATAATACTGATGGGTAGTGCAATCCATACAGGAACACTGCTGGTCAGTAATACTGCAGTGACAGTCGCCCCAAGTGTATAACTTCCATCAGTAGTAATATCAGGGATATTAAAAACTTTCATGGTGATGAAAATTCCCATGGCCATTGGACCAAGGCATAATGCCATTTGCAGTGCAGTGAGATAGAATGCGCTCATTAAAGTGGCTTGTAACCTTCAGGAATGGTAATGTTATATTTTTTTGCCATTGCAGGATTATAAACCCTGTTTCTTGTTTTTACCAAGGCTGGTGCAATTCCTTCTGTGGTTCCTGTCTTTAAAAGTTGCGCAGCTTGAAGACCAGACTGGTAGCCCCATTCGTACATATCCGGACCATAAGCTGCGAGTGCGCCTCTGGAAACCAATCCCGCTTCGCTGGTCATGATGGGTACATTCTTTGCTTCGCATGCTTTTAAAATAGATTCGAAAGAAGCAAAAATGGTGTTGTCAGGATTCGCGAAGAATACATCAATATTTTTTGATAATAAAGATTGTGTAACCAATTGTACATCTGCTGATGCATTTACAGGTAGTGCCACCACTTCAATATTATTTGCGTTAGCAACTTTCTTAATTTCCTCTAAAGCTTGAACTGACTGAGGCTCTGATTGATTGAACACCAATCCCATTTTGATTTTCACCCCTTTCGGCTTAATCAGTTTAGGAATCAAACTAACTGAAGTATCAACATAAGCTAGCGTTTCACCAACACCAAATAAATTCTTTGGATAGCCATCCAGTTTACTTTTTACTTGCAGGCGTTCTACTGTTTCTGAAACCATCATAAAAATTGGAATGTCTTTGACGTTCTGAACAGCCGTGATCGAAGCCAAAGTTGGACAAGTAGCAATCAAGGTTGGCTTTTGTGAAATCATGTACTTAGTAATCTGTGTTAGGGTTGGGATATCTCCCTGCGCATTTCTGTAGATTACATTTATGGTCCCTTTTTTTTCATCAAATCCATTTTCAGCAAGTGCAGCAAAAAATCCTTCTTTGGCTTTTGCAATCGTATTGTCTTGAAAGGCATCAATAAATGCAACAGTAGGGATGTCTGATTTTTTGGACTGACAACCCAACAACATAGCAAACACCAACACAGGTATAATAAAATTTCTCATGGTAATTTTTTAATATAACATTTGATTATGGATATTGTTAACCAAAATCTACTGAAAGATACAATGAATGTTTTAATTCCTTAGTATAGTCGATGCAGCTTCTTCAAGCGTTTTACCAAAAGAAATCAATCCCTCTTCATGTCCACCCATTACAATAAGTTTGTTATTGCCGATTTTATTTTCCAGTATCAAATTTTGGATGGCATAAGCCATTTCTGGTGTGCCATAAGGAATTGCAGGGTTGGTAGTTGCAACACGATCCTGCAAGCGTTTCCATTTTTCTTTGTGGTGTACATGAATAACAGCATTGGTTCCCTTGGAGCAGGCATAAATAGCAGCATGCGTTAAAGATTCAGAAGACGCTATTGTCATTCCCTCACAGGTTAATTGGTTTATGCTGAAATTATAATCTATTACCAATGCATAATGTTCTGTTGATAAATGACGGATACCGCCAGTTGCTGAACCAGAAACCAAAAATAAGTTTTCATCCAACCGAATACTGATGTTTCCAAACCCAATTCCATTTTCATACATGCCGATGTATCCCTCATCAAAAAGAAGTGTTCTCCATTTATTGACTTCTTCAATTTGTTGAGGTTGGATAATATCCGACTTTACCCAGTTGCATTGGTATTTAATATAACCTTCGTCCATTATCTTTTTTCTGGGAATAACTCCAGTATGCTTTTTTTATTTGCTTGGCAGATACCACGTTCGGTGATGATGCCAGTGACCAATCTTGCAGGTGTTACATCGAATCCAAAGTTCTTGGCTGGGCTTCCGACAGGAATCAATTGTACTTTCTTTATTTCTCCTTCACAAAGTCCTTCAATAAACGAGACTTCCTCTGGGTCTCTTTCTTCAATTTCTATTTGGGAAACACCATCTTCCATTTGCCAATCGAATGATGACATTGGGACTGCCGCATAGAAAGGGACGTTGTTGTCTTTTGCCGCCAATGCTTTCAGATAAGTTCCAATTTTATTGGCTACATCACCTGTGCTTGTGGTTCTGTCTGATCCAACTATCACCATGTCTACCATTCCGTGTTGCATCAAATGTCCACCTGTATTGTCTGTTATAATTGTATGAGGCACACCATGCATACCAAGTTCCCAGGCAGTCAGACTTGCGCCTTGGTTTCTAGGTCTTGTTTCATCTACCCAAACATGCACATCTAATCCTTTTTCATGTGCAGCATAAATAGGGGAGGTTGCAGTGCCATGGTCCACAAACGCGAGCCAGCCTGCATTGCAATGGGTGAGGATGTTTACTGTAGCTCCGTTTTTTTGTCGACTGATTCTTTCAATTAAAGGAAGACCGTGCTCTCCAATTCTTCTGCAGTTCTCTGCATCTTCGTCGGCAATTACTTTTGCTGTTTTAAGAGCAATTGATTGTAGTTCTTCTAAGTTGGTTGCATTGCTTAATGCATTTAATTGTTGGTCGACTGCCCATGCAAGATTAACGGCAGTCGGCCTGGTCATTTTTAAAGTTTCTGCAGCTTTCGACAATTCATCTTGAAAATTTTCGAAGTCATTTATTTCAAGCGTAGCCAAATACATCCCATACGCTGCGGCAGCGCCAATCAATCCTGCTCCTCGAAGGTGCATGTCTTTTATGGCGATCTTCATTTGCTCAAGTGATCGAATTTCTTCTTCAACAAATTGGTGTGGTAGTTTTCGTTGATCAATAATCATGACCGTGCAAGGGTCATCTTGTTTTAACCAAATGGTTCTGTAGGGCATGCCATGCACGTTCATCTATGAAATTTTGTTTGCAGTTAAAAGTCTGTGTTGTAAAATTAGATAATGTATTTTGCATGTATGTCTAGCCACCGTTATTTCTTATTGTACAAGCCCGTGAATATGGTCTCTCAATTTGTAAGTTCGGATAAGGTGAGGTTGCTTGGGGCAATTGATTTTAATTTTCCTGAGGGGACACATGCCATTGGAAGGTTGGATAAAGATTCTGAAGGTTTGTTGTTGCTCACGACTGACAAAAAAGTGACCAGGTTGTTGTTTCAGGGGAAAATGCCACACAAACGGACTTATTTGGTGCAAGTCAAGAATGTGATGACTACAGAAACTGCTTCACTATTATCATCTGGAATTGCCATCAGTGCACCAATGGGTGGAGAATACATGACAACGCCATGTGAAGTGGAGTTGGTCGATAAACCAGTATATATCCAGGATGCGGAAATACCCTTGCATGAAAAAGTCAAAAATTCCTGGGTGAAGATTACACTTACAGAAGGTAAATTTCATCAAGTGAGAAAGATGGTAGCTGCAGTACAACATAAATGTGTAAGGTTGATACGGACTACTATTGAAGGGCTGACAGTTTATGATCTGCTACCCGGACAAGTAAAGGAAGTCACACAAGAATATTTTTACGAAAAACTAAAGCTCTGATGTTGGATAAGGGAGTTTAGTTGACTAGCTTATATTTTCTTAAAAAATACATTTATATCTTGCAGTTTGACCCTAATCCCATTTAAACTATCATTTTCATAATTGAAATAATAGAAAGGCAGTGAGCCAGATTTTATGGCATCTGGTACAAATCGTTTGTTGTTTATCATGAATACGGGAACTTTATTGTCATTATTGATTTGAAAAAGTATTTTGTTGCCACTGGTTGAAAGTTTAATAGTGTCTTTTTCAAATTGATAGTTTCCCATAAGCTGTGAAAGTCCCGTGGTGTCTGTTTTTGTAAAGTGATTTTCGGTATAGGTTTTGCCATCAGGGTACAGCAGGCTGTCTAATTTATTATAACATTCCTCAGCTTTTGATCTAAATTCCATGATGACCTGTGAATGGTTACCAATACCGATCATGTTATACTGTTGTAAATAATTTTTATAATATGGGTTTTTAAGAAAGAAGTTTATTTTGTCTTTTGTGAGTGTTTTATCGTTAAAATATTCTTGGTAAGCCCAATCTGTGTTGACCATTCTCCATTTAAAAAAATCAAGTGTTGTATTAGACATGGTTTTATTCATCTCTTCAACAAGCTTCACATTTTTTAGATAGAGGTATTTTAACTCGCTGACAACCTGGTTAAAATCTTCTGGTATATCTTCGCTTTTGCTCATTAATGTATTGAAACCTTCCATTTCAACTGATAAAGTGGTATAGCCCATGCCAACAAGGGCATATCGGTTACCTGTTTCTCCTACATAATCTTTTTCAGTTAACTTACCTGACATGATATTATACATCATTGTATCTGCATTGATGTAAAAATCAATAACAGCCTCAGCATCTTTTGCACTCGTAATTAATTCTGATTGGATTTGTTTTAATGCGACAATAATATTCTCTCTGCTTTTTCTGTCTTCGTTGTAATTATCAATTTTAACAGCAACAAGTATACTTATTATCACAAGGATAGACTCCCCTAGTGCATATCCTAAATAGCGATAGAAGCTGCTTTCTTTGCTGAATAAACTTTTAATCTGATTAAGACCAATAGGCATTTTTAAATATACTAATTCCCATTTATTTGAAGCCAAATAGTACGGGAAATATAAATAATACAACTACAGCCCACGCAGTGTATAGCGGTAAGAATTTACCTATGGTTTTCTCTACTTCTATGAGTTCCGCATCTTTATTCAAGATTTTAATTAACTGATAAGCAATCATGCTCAGGTGTGTAAGCATTAAGAGATTGCTTCCCAATACGGCTATTCTGTTGGGTGATACACCATATTCTGCAAGGCGGAACACAATTGCAGAAAGCGCTATGCCGTTATCAATGATGGTGAGTAAGGATAGGCCGACTAAAAACAGCAATTGAATTTTATTGTTTTTCCCTTTTGTGATTTCGCTCAAGGAGAAAAGAATGATGGCCATTACACCAATCAGTAGTCCATTGAATACAACAAGAAACTCTCTATCGTTAAATGGATCTTTTCCAGTGCCAATAACTGCGCCTAAAAAAATAGCCAAAGACACAAAGACAAACGGCGTGAAGATTTTAGCGATGATAGGAGAAACTCTTCCAACAAGTGATGGGTTATTGGTAACTAATACTGTAGCAATAATTGGAATGGCAGGTAGCCCCCAGGTGACTACATAGCTAACATAAAAATCCTCAATGTCCATGCCAATGAGATTATAAAGTCCCATTGTTATAGCAGTAAATAATCCAGCTGCAAGCATCATAACAGCTCCCATCACAACTAGATCTCCATTGAACCTGAGAAACCCAACTCTTTCTAAAATATTTTTAGGATTGCTACCTGAAAATGCAAAACCAACCAACGACCAAATTAAAATAGGCAGATGAATACGGCTTAAAATCAGCGTATCACTTTTTTCATCTTGTGGCAAACTGTTGATAAAAATTGCTGCAGCTAACAAGATGATTGCCGGTGTAATGAGTGTCTTAAAGTTTGTTTTTCTTTTCCAGGTAAAATAGAATAGTAAAGCTGGAAATACGATGAATCCTATATTGCGGGCAAAGAATAGATCTTCTTCCTGGTGAATTAATCTTGGTATTTTGACAATCCATCCAGCGATAAAGACTGCTATGGCGACAAAAATCATGTCTTTTTTCGAGAAAACTAGACTATCAGTTGTATCGTTATTGGCTAGATGTTGATTTGTGTTCATGTTGGTGCGTTAAAGGGATTAATTTGTACTCTTGATCAGTTTTTCTAGTGCATCCAAGTGTTCCGCAAATGCTTTTTTCCCTGAGGTAGTTACTGCATAAGAGGTATTGGGTTTTTTACCAATGAATTGTTTTCTGATTTCTATGTAGTTGAATTTTTCAAGTGCAGTAATATGACTGGCGATATTACCATCAGTAACCTGGAGCAACTCTTTAAGCGTGTTAAAGTCGACGCTCTCATTGACCAACAGAATAGACATGATGCCCAGTCTAACTCTGCTCTCAAATGCTTTATTTAATTCACCAATCACTTGTTTCCGTTTTGGTGTTTGGTGTGAATCAATAATCCATATCCAATATGCAGGATCCCAAATCCAGTTGCCCAAAGCAGCAAGGCATAATCGGCTTGCCATGCAGCAATTAGGCCTAATACAATTTGTAAAATTCCTAATGTTCTGATTTCATCAAAACTATATTTACTGGCATTGACTAGTGATAGTCCATAAAAAATTAAAGTGATTGGAATCAAGTAGACAAGCTCTCCTTTGTCAATCATGATCAGGCACAAGATCCCTCCTGCTGCAAGTGGTATAAACAAGTTGATCAATAATCTTTTTGCTGTAAGATCCCATGCAGGTAATTGAAGTTTTTTTGATTGATTGACAGACATCAAGATCCCTGCGATGATGGCAACAAGCATTACAATCAGCGCATCTGCCATTAAAAACAGAAAGTTTTTATCGTCTAATGATGCTTTAATCGAAACCAGCTTATTTTCAAAACCACTGTTCAATGGAGAAAGGCCAAACTGCCAATAAAGTGCTGTAGCGCCCATCAGGGCTATTATACCTATCGCTACACCCGACAATCCACTTAAAGAAAGAAACCTAGAAGATCTCTCCATCAGGTTGCGCATGTCTTTGATGGCGTCCAGTTGTTCTTTTGGAGTATTCATAAAAATAAAAGTACTTTGAAATACAAAGTAAATAGAAAAACCTGAGAACGCAAAAGAAATCTTTAAAAATTGGCCTTAATTAAGGGGTATTTGGTTGAATAAGATCCCACAGATTGCCATAGAGGTCTTTAAAAACCGCGACTTTCCCGTAGGGTTCAACTACTGGTGGTCGTACAAAAACCACTCCTTTTGATGTATAGTCCTGGTGATCACGGTCAAAATCATCGGTATGCATAAAGAGAAACACCCTTCCACCTGTTTGATTTCCTATTGCCTGTTCCTGAATTGCAGATGCAGCTTTTGCAAGTAATAATTTGCATCCATTGTTGCTGCCTTTTGGTTGAACAACGACCCAGCGCTTTGTGTCACTTAGTGTAGTGTCTTCAATCAATTCAAAATTCAGTATGGTTGTATAATGTTGTATGGCTTCGTCATAGTCGCGTACGACAAGTGCAATTTGTGCGATATATTGTGGCATCTTGCTAAGTTATTTCTTTTTATTATCGTATGAATTTTAGAATTGAATATGGAACTAGTAGATATTAAAGCTATAGGTATTGATGATGTAGTTGCATTACAAAAGATAGCGCAACAAACATTTTCTGATATGTTCACTGAGTATAATTCACCAGAAAATTTAAAAAAATATCTGGATGAGAAACTCTCCATTGAAAAACTAAGTCAAGAGCTATCTAATCCACACTCTCAATTTTATTTTGCTCAAATTGGTGAGGAGGTAGTGGGATATTTAAAAACCAATACAGGGGAAGCACAAACGGAATTGAAAGATTTAAATGCTTTTGAAATTGAACGTATCTATGTTTTGCAGGCTTATCATGGAAAGAAAGTAGGACAGCAATTAATTGATAAAGCACTTGAAGAAGCCAGAAAAACAACTTGCACGTATGTCTGGTTAGGGGTTTGGGAAGAGAACCACAGAGCAAAACATTTTTATTCCAAAAATGGATTTGTCAAGTTTGATACCCATATTTTTAAAATGGGCGATGACGAGCAGACGGATTGGATGATGAAGTTGGAGCTTTAAGAATTTCTGTTTTGGAAATCTGCGCTAATCAATAATTATATTTCTTTGATCATTTTTGCAGGAATGCCACCGACAATAGTATTGGCTGGAACATCTTTGTTTACGACAGCACCAGCCGCGACTATCGCATTTTCGCCAATGGTTACACCAGGCAGAATAGTAGCGCCTGCTCCGATCCAGGCGTTCTTTTTTATGAGAATTGGATGTAGAATCAGCGATTTTCTTTGAGTTGGATCTGTGGGGTGGTTTTCGGTAATTAAATTGACTTTCGGACCAATTAAAACATTGTCTTCAATGTTGATTCCACCCAAATCTAAAAACGAACATCCATGGTTGATGAAAACATGGTTTCCAATTGTGATGTGCTTTCCAAAATTGGTATGAAAAGGAGTGAAAACCGTAGTACTCTGGTCAAGTGTTTTTCCAATAATCTTCGATAACCTATCTCTTATCTCTGCTGTGTTTGAGGAGCTATTCAATTGCACTGAAGCAGCAATGGTCTCATTTACAATTTCATAGACCTTTGAAAATTCATCAGTCGTTGTTTCAATCAACCCACCGGAAAGCATTTTTTCGAAGATGTTCATGATGTCCTATTTCTTAGTGCAGACAAATTAGGTTAACTCAACCAATGGATGCTAAATAGTATCAAATAAGTGGAAAAAGTAAAAATTAATATACAAAATGTAAAATAAACCATACATTATTTAATATGTATACTTTACTTTGGTTTTTTATTATCCGGTTTAATTGGTTGAAAAATAAAATCAACAAATTGTAGCGTCATGAAGAATAGCATCAAAATTGAGAGAGCAAAGAAAAATATTACGCAAGCTGAGTTGGCTGAGCTCATTAAAGTAAGCCGACAAACCATTAATGCGATAGAGCTGGGAAAATATGTGCCATCTACTTTATTGGCTTTGCGATTGGCAAAAATATTTGAAGTTGAAGTCGATCAGCTTTTTCAATTAGAAGAATCAGATTGGGAATAACTCATAGTTTTTTTCAAATATAAAAATAAGGACAGCCAATATTGACTATCCTTGTTTTTTGTAATTGACTTTGTAAAATCATATCGACTAATGCTTTGTCAATTCATTTACGTAAACCTAAACCTTTTCTAACTCGACAGAACTAATTGCACTAATGACTTCTTCACGTGTTTTTTTTAGTCTGCTTTCCAGCCTGCTTAGTAGTTCACTTTCTTTTCCAGGCTCAAACTTTAAGTCTGATTCTGTCAATTGCGGATACTTTGCTTTAAGTTTTTTGGATTTTGCTTCCCAATTTCCAGTGATTTTCAAGTGTTCACTGCTTTTTGTTTTTGTTGTGTCCATACAAAATAATTTTTTTGATTAAATAAATAATTACCAAACAAATCTACTTGCATGAACTCTCTATGTGGATGATCACTATCAATCGATCTTATGATATATGCTTAGTATGAAATAAAACCAGGAAATTCGAGTAGAATTCACTATTTTCTATTGTAATACTTTTGAAAACATATTATTTCATGAAGGAAAATATTTTAAAAGAATTTATTTCTCGTTTTGGTGGTGATCCAATAATTGTAAAATCACCCGGACGAATTAACATAATAGGAGAACATACCGATTACAATAACGGATTTGTTTTACCCGCTGCAATTGACAAGGCGGCTTACATTGCCATGTCGCTTCGAGAGGATAATGAAATACATCTTGTTGCTCAGGATTTAAATGAAACCTTTTCCACCCGAATAGAGGATTTAAAACCCTCTGGGAATGCAAGTTGGACCAATTACATCTTGGGTTCTGCTGCGCAATTTCAAAAAAATGGGTTATCGCTAAGCGGTTTTAATGCAGTATTGATGAGTGATGTTCCAATAGGGGCCGGACTTTCCTCCTCTGCGGCAATTGAGTGTGCAACTGTTTTTGCTTTAAATGAATTGTTGGGCACAAATTTATCCCGACTGACAATGGTAGGTATGGCCCAAAAGGCCGAGCATGAATATGCAGGGGTATTGTGTGGCATCATGGATCAGTTTGCATCGATGATGGGCAAAAAAGACCATGTAATCAGATTAGATTGTCAATCATTGGAATACGAATACGCACCATTAAAATTAGAAGGGTATAAAATTGTTTTGTTCAATACCAATGTGAAACATGCACTAGCTTCCAGTGAATACAATACACGAAGAAACGAATGTCATCAAGCGGTAGACTGGGTTCGTCAATTTGTGCCATCGGTATCATCACTTCGAGATGTAACTGAATCGATGTTGGATCAATATGTTAAACCAAAGAACGAGCTAATTGATAAACGAAGCAGGTTTGTGGTGCAGGAAATTAAGCGCCTACTGAATGGATGTGAGGATCTAGGTAAAGGGGATGTTCAAGCTTTGGGTAAGAAAATGCTTAAAACACACGAAGGGCTCAGTAAAATGTATAAAGTGAGTTGCAAAGAATTGGATTGGCTAGTTGATTTTGTAAAGGGTAATCCAAATGTGATGGGTGCTCGTATGATGGGAGGTGGATTTGGAGGTTGTACTATTAATCTAGTACGAGAAGATGCTATCGATGCATTGATTGAAAGCATCATACCTGCATATGAGGAAGCAATGCATCTACCCTTAAGTTATTATATCGCTTCTATTGAAAATGGTACAGAAAGGATAAAGTAAAATAGCGTTAATCCTCACTGTGAATTATTTTTATAGGATTATAGTTTAACACCAACAGTAATAAAGAAATTTCTGGCTTCTGCTGTCATTAGACCCGGACCAGGATAGCCAGTAGATCGTCTTGTGAAATATTTTTCGTTCATCAAATTATTGATGCCACCTTTCACAAAAAACATTTCACTGAATTTATAGGTGCCACTGATGTCAATAATTTGATAAGAAGGGATTAATCCATTATTGCCATTTGCTGTAGGTGTTCTGGTATTGTTGGCATCACTGTATGCTTCTGAAACATAACTGTACTGTGCTGTAATGGTAAGATGTTTTTTGCTATACGTTACTCCAGTTCGATAAATATTTTCAGGAGCATTTTCTACACGGTTGTTTTTCAAATTCTTTTCAACCAATGTATTGCCCTGGCGTGTAATTACTTGTAGCGATTGATATTTAGCATTGATAAGTGCAATTGATGCAAAGAAATTCAGGTTACCGTATTTTGTATTGCTGCTCCATGCTTTAATTGGATTAAACTCAACTAAAGCTTCTATTCCTGTACTTCTACTGTTTCCAACATTGGTACGCAGATTATAAAAACTGCCATCTATGTTTTGTTGTGCAATCAATCCTATACGGTTATTGTACTGCAGTAAAAATCCACTGATGTCGAAGAACAAATAATCTTTTAATCTGCCGCGGTATCCAAGATCAATGTTGTATCCTTTCGAATCTTTTAAATTTTGATCAATTACATCTGTTGTAGCTGTACCCGTGAGATCACTGAACAAAACTGGTCGGTATGCTTGAGAATAGTTGGCATAAACTTCGGTTTGACCAATGTGGTACTCTGCTCCAATACCTGATAATAAAAACTGACGGTTTCTGTTTTGGTCAGTAATTTTCAATTCAGCATTACCAGTCAAATTAACTCTCCCATTAGCAGTATTTCTAATATTTTCAATTCTGATACCTGGGATAATAGATAGTTTTTCTCCGACCCTGAAAATATTTTCAGCAAAAATTGCAGTATTGGTTGTTAAGAAATCAAGATCAGTAGGGTAGGGATTGAGCGTCTTTAAATTATAGTTAGATTCAGTATCTCCCTTCCCATTTTGAAAACGAGATGTGTTCCCCATGAAGTAACGAACTCCTGCAGAAAACGAGTTTTCTGTATTGATAATTTTATAGTCGGTTATATAACGTGCTTCAGCTCCGAAATTTTTATATTCATCAACATCCACTCTCCGGTTATTGAACAATAATGTTGAAGCATTAATTGTATCTGCAATATTTGGAGATTGCATAAAGCCGATGCTGTTCCTTGCCCCGGTCATTGCAAACGTTTTTACATTAAGTCGGCTTTTTTCATTGATTGAATAATCTAAATTGATGGCTGCAATGTTCCAGTCGACTTCCATCCAATTGCGTTTACGAAGACTTTGATAGGGGTCTATATCAAATTGCGCATCAGTGAGTCCGCCCGGCTGCTGACTCAAATAATTGAAATGGGTTATTTCTAAACCGACTTTTAATTTTTGATTTATTTTCCAGGATATGCTTCCATAACCGGTATTTACTTTAAACCCACTGTTTGCTCTGAATCCATCTCCACGTCTATGATCCCAGAAAGCATAATAGTGTACTTTTTCAGTTTCTCCACCAACTGCATTGTAGGAATTGAATAAACCAAAACTTCCCACAGTCTGTTGTGATTCAAATTGAAAAGGCTTGTTGATATCACTTCCATCTTTCATGATGAAATTGATGAGTCCGCCAAATTGTGGACCGTATTGTAAGCTTGCGGCACCTCTAACAACCTGAATGCGTTGAACAGAATTTAATTGAGGAGTGTAATAAGCCTCGGGATATCCAAAAGGATCACTGCTGATGTCATAACCATTTTGACGGGTATTGAATTCCCAACTTCGGTTGGGGCTCAACCCGCGGGCAGCTATACCAATCTGGATTCCACTAGGATCGCTTTCCCAAACTTGTATACCTGGCACTTTTGCCATTACTTGTCGCATCGTATTGGTAACAACATTCCCCTGTACATTATCCATCATGATCAACGCATTTTTTTTGCCTGCATTGATGGTGGTTCCGACTATTTCTGGAAGGAAATGAATATCTGCTTTTGTATTTCTGCCGACAAGTTTAATATCAGGCAGGTATTGGGTGTGCAACAGCGCACTGTCGACACCATTTTTGATCATTTTTTCTTGTCCTCTTACTGTAAGTCCTGAGAAAATAAGTAGTAAAAGGGTATACGGCACACAGTTCTTCATCTTCTGTTTTATTTCAGATGCAAAATTCCGCTGTATTGTTAGAGGATTTTTACGAAAACGGAAAAAACGGTTGTCGAAATGCGGAAATAAATACTGATTTAACAATCAACTTGAAAATTTTATTTGAGAAGATTAAACTAAAAGCTTCTTGCTAAAATTTAATCTAATTTGCCTCGTCGTTTGTGCGTTTGATAAAATCAAAATTTATGACTACGATTGTTAAACATCTTGCCGCTTCATCAAGAATTTCATCAGTTGATTTAACCAACCCTGTATTTGGGAAAGAGTGTTCAGATCATATGTTTGCTGCTAATTATGAAAATGGACAATGGGTTAATCCTGAAATTGTTCCATTTGCAAATATTGCATTTTCACCTGCTATGCTTGCATTGCACTATGGGCAGTCGGTTTTTGAAGGCATGAAAGCATTTCGAATGCAAGATGGTCGCATTTCAATATTTCGTCCAGAACGTCATTTGATGCGTTTCAATATTTCTTTGGAAAGAATGTGTATGCCAACGATTTCTAAAGAGATGTTTTTTGATGCACTGACAGAATTGCTAAAAGTTGATCAAGCCTGGGTGCCATCCGCACCTGGAACATCGCTTTATTTAAGACCATTTTGCTTTGCATCTGAAGCAAGATTGAAAATCAAAATTGCTGATCAGTATCGTTTCATGATTCTGATGAGTCCAGCTGGTAAATATTTTGGAGAGCCATACAGATTGAAAGTGGAGACATTTTATACAAGGACTGCAGAGGGCGGAACTGGCTATGCAAAATGCTCTGGTAATTATGGCAGTAGTTTTTATCCAATTCAAAAAGCAAATGAAGAGGGATTTGATCAAGTGCTGTGGACCGACGCAAAAGAGCATCGTTATATTGATGAGGCAGGTATGATGAATATCATGTTCATGGTTGATGGTAAAATCATCACTCCTGCTTTGAATACTGCTATTCTTGCTGGTGTAACAAGAGATTCTGTGATAACACTTGCAAAAGATCAAGGCATTGTTGTTGAAGAAAGAAAAATTGCAGTCGATGAACTCGAAACCTATCTTCGTGAAGGCAGGGTCACTGAAGTATTCGGTACTGGCACTGCAGCTGTTGTTGCTCCTGTGAAATTAATTCGCATAGGTGATGTGGATTATAGTATCTCCTTGCCTGATGAAAATTCATTTCAAACTAAAGTGTATTCATTGCTGAATGATATCAGGACGGGCATCGCTCCAGATCATCATGGTTGGAATTTTATCATTTAAATAAAATTACCATGCAAGTATTTCAGGATTTCAATAACGAACAGGTTAAGCGACTACCTGAACACTTAAGAAAATATATTGTAGATCAGGAGTATGAGCATTATACTCCAGTTGATCATGCGCTCTGGCGCTATGTGATGCGTCAAAACTATAGTTACCTGAAAGATGCAGCCTATTATCCATATATACCTGGTTTAAAGAAAGCTGGACTAACCATTGAAAAAATTCCTTCCTTACAGGAAATCAATGATGCACTTGCTGAAATTGGATGGGGAGCAGTAACAGTCGACGGGTTTATTCCTCCCGCTGCGTTTATGGAATACCAGGCCTGGCGTGTATTGGTTGTTGCAGCTGATATTCGTACGCTAGATCATATTGAATATACACCGGCTCCGGATATCATACATGAATCAGCTGGACATGCGCCAATCATCAGCGATGTTCACTATAATAAGTTTCTGAGTCATCTTGGAGCAGTTGGTACAAAGGCAATGTTCTCTAAACAAGACCATGAATTGTATGAAGCTATTCGTGCGTTGTCCATTTTAAAAGAAACACATGGTGTAGATCCCAAAGCAGTCAAAGCTGCTGAAAAAGTTTTGTTTCATTGTCAGCAAAATATGGGAGAGCCATCTGAAATGGCTTTGTTGAGTCGATTGCAGTGGTGGACTGTCGAGTACGGACTTATTGGCCCTCTTGATAATCCTAAGATTTATGGTGCAGGATTATTATCGTCGATAGGAGAGAGTTCTTCTTGTATGCGTCCTGAGGTTAAAAAAATACCTTATACTATCGATGCTATCAATTATGCATACGATATCACAAAGCCACAACCGCAGCTTTTTGTAACACCTACTTTTGAAAATCTTTTGGATGTATTGCACCAGTTTGAGTCGGGAATGGCCATGACTACTGGAGGTGTAAGTGGTTTGCAAAAAGCAATTGCATCACAACAGATTTGTACAATAGTTTTAGATACAGGGCTTCAAATTAGCGGACTTGTCGATTCATATATTGAGGATGCAGCGTTTGGTGTTTCCTGGATTACAACAAAAGGTCCGTCTGCATTGTGCAGAAACGATAAAGTGATTGAAGAGTTTGGACCAAGTAAATTTACAGAGGGCTGTAAGATTGTTGTTGGGAAGATTAAAAATTCAAGAGTTGCAATCAATCAACTTGATAGAGCATCTTTAGTTGATCTTGGTATCGCAGAAGGAGCAAAAGCTGAATTTGAATTTACAAATGGAATACAGGTAGATGGGTTTATAGACAGTTTACTTTTCAGCGAAGAAAAACTTGAGCAGATAGTATTTAATGAAGTTGAAATAAGACACGCTGACGGACGCATCTTGCATGCTAAATCTCAGGGAAATCTTCATTTGATTGTAGGTGGTGGAGTTCCTTCTGTATTCAGTGGTGCTGCAGATAAGATGTTATTTGATGATGGTTTACACCTATCAGGCAAAAAGACTGAAAGAGCAGTGTATTCAGATAATGATCTTCAGTATCATCAATTGTTTGCTCAAATCAGAGCAATTAGAGAAGGAAATGATAATATAACTAAGTTGTCGTTTTTATGGAATGAACTGAAGATGCATTTTCCTGATGATTGGTTAGGGGCTATGGAGATTGCTGAAATTGCTGCAACAAAAGAAGAATTGCATGAGCTCTATCTTGAAGTCAGGACTCATTTAGATAATAAAAGCGACAGTTCTTCTGATCATCAAAAGTTGATTAAAGATGGTCTTTCCATCATCGATAAAAAGTTGATTTTTGTATAAGATCAACAAAGCTGAATTGCTAGATTCCAGGCATTGAGGGCTTCCCCTTTTTTCAACAAATCCTTTATTTGTTCCTGCACCAACATAGTATTGGATGGATTTGATGAGGTAAACATTTTTTGCATTGCTGTATCAATTAATTCGAAAGCAGCATGTTTATCGGGTGGATTACTGAGGTTGGCCAATTGCGCTTTTTCGTTATTCGATAACCAATCTGCATTTAATAATGCTGCGGGGAGTTGATCAAATCCCATTCCAATTTTCTCATTGGGCTTATCCAGTTGGAACAATGAATATTTATTGATTCTTGCATACCAGTTTCCACCAAGGCGGGCGACAAGGTCTAATGCGGTTTGATCAATATTTCCTTTATCGTCTAGAATACTTTCTGATAGATGGATGCGTAAGATTTCTGCGATGACTAAATTACCAGAGCCTGCTTTTTCTCCAAGTGGGATAACTTGATTTATGCGGCACTCCAATTGTACAGGTGATTCAGCAACGCGTGGAGGTTTTACTACCTCTGATGGCAACATCGTAAAACCTGCTTTGACAAACTCATTCACACCTTGAGGGTATTCACAACTCGCTAATGATGCTTGTGCTACCATATCATAGCTAACAATATTGATTACACATTCCGCTACTTCATTGATATTATCTAAAGTATGCTTAGTGGTATTGTCGCGAAGTCTTCTGGAAGGAGAAAAAATACAGATAGGGGGCTGGACGCTGAAAATATTGAAATAACTAAAAGGACTCAAGTTGATTTCACCTGTCTGATTAATGGTAGATGCAAAACAGATGGGTCGTGGTGCTATAACATACTGCAAAATATTTTGCAGCTGCACTCCAGTTAGTGATGATGCATCTTTCGTTACCATTATTTCTTTCTGTTTAGTATTGACCAATCAGTTTTTTCTGCTTGTATAACATTAGTAAGTTCTCCAAGTCCCACTACTTGAAGAGAAACAACATCACCCGCTTGCAACCATTGTGGTGTTGCATCAGGATTGTTGAGCTTGGCTGTACCATTCAATTCTAAAAAGCAACCGGTTCCGACAGTTCCAGAGCCAATCACATCACCAGGATAAAGATCAACGCCATAGGAAGCACGTTCAATTATTTCAGCAAATGTCCAGTCCATTTGATTCATGTTGCCACTTGATACCTGCACACCATTGATTGTGCAAGTCATTGGCATATTGTATTGCGCACCTGTATGATTTTCTTTTGTTGTTGTTCGATAGTTTTCCAATTCTTCTCTTGTTACAAGCCATGGTCCAATTGTTGTTGCGAAATCTTTTCCTTTAGCGGGACCAAGATTGAGTAACATTTCTTCCATTTGCAGTGTTCTTGCACTGAGGTCATTCATGATGGTATAACCTGCTATGTATTGATCAGCTTCTTCTGCTTTAATGTTTCTGCCTTTTTTACCAATGACTACCGCGACTTCCAATTCGAAGTCGAGTTGACGAAAATGATCTGGCATCAGTGAAATTTCACCAGGACCAAAAATGGAGTTGTGATTTGTGAAATAAAAGATTGGGTATTGGTCGAATTCAGGTATCATACCTAGTCCGCGGTTACGACGTGCCGTGGCCACGTGCTGGCGAAAGGCGTATCCATCGCGACAAGAAGTAGGTCGTGGCACTGGAGCAAGCAATTGATAATCTTCAACAGATTGAAATGAATCTGAATTTTTCATCAACTTTTCTTCACATGACTTTAATAAAGTCATTCCTTTTTCTCCAAGTGCAAGAAAATTTAAAATATCATTTGGTAATTCTGGATGTAAAGAATTTACCTGATAGAGTTTGCTGTTTACAAAAATTCCAAGATGCTCTTCGCCTTTGTAATAGGTGGATAATTTCATATGTCAACTGCTTTGGAAGTCAGCAAACTTAGGAATTAATTCACGAACTTTGTCATTGTACGTTTTAGTAAAAACAATAGTCCACGAAAACGATTTGTTATGCCGATCTATCATTCACTTGGACAAATTCCACCAAAGAGACATACTGCATTTAGAAAACCTGATGGTACGCTATATGCTGAAGAGCTGGTGTCTACACACGGATTCTCAAGTCTCTACTCATTAGTATACCATTGTCACCCACCTACAATTGTAAAAACATTAGGTGAACCTTATTCAGTCGAACCAAAGATTGCACGTGAAAAACATTTGCGTCACACCAGTCTTTTAGGTTTCAATGTTAAGCCTGAAGATGATTTTTTAAAAAGCAGAAAACCAATCTTGGTTAACAGTGATCTTCAAATTTCTTTGGCTGCGCCAAAAAAATCCATGAC